>Ga0228609_1000044_pt1 | contig 61357 bp, 54 predicted proteins | sample 10DmetaG_FD_190068 | JGI IMG/M metagenome (GOLD analysis project Ga0228609, IMG submission 190068) | Seawater microbial communities from Monterey Bay, California, United States - 10D | ecosystem: Environmental > Aquatic > Marine > Coastal | place: USA: California | collected 2016-11-10 | reverse complement strand
GCCGCTGGGCAGACGATCCTGCAGCGCGCGGTTTCTTCAAAGCCACATAAGGATTGAAGGTGCGGTTTTGGCGATATGGTGGAGGTTTAAACCCAGCCTAGAAGGCTGGATCACGGTTTATTTCGCGGTATAGCCGCCATCGACCATCAGAACCTGTCCCGTCACAAAGGCAGAGGCCTGTGAGCATAGAAACAAAAGGGGGCCGTCTATGTCTGACAAATCTCCATTACGGCCGATGCAGGTTTGGGCGGCATTGCGGGCAGAGCGCTCGGCATCCGCAAAAACCGGCCCTGTTAGCTCGGTTGGGAAGAACCCGGGCCCAATCGCATTGGTGTTAATCCCAAAGCCCGACCAAGCTTCTGCCATCGCGCGCGTCAATTGTGCAATGCCAGCTTTCGACGCGCCGTAGCTGACTCCGCCGGGAAAGGCGCGCGTGGTTTGAAGCGACGCGAAATTTACGATCCGGCCCCAGCCTTTGGCTTTCATACCCGACACAAGCGCCTGACTTAGAAAAAACGGTGCTGCAAGATTGAGGTTGAGCGTTATGTCCCAGCCTTCATCGGTTACGTTATCAGCGGTTTCGCGGGTGTTTATTCCGGCTGCATGAACCACTATGTCGGGCGCGCCGAACGGGGCGGCGATTTGAGCGGCGATCTCTTTTATCTGGCTGCGCTCAGACAGGTCGGCAGACAGAGTAGCGGCTTTTGGCCCGATACGCTCGGCCCAATCTGAAAGCGCTTCTGCGCGCCGCGCCACGCCAATGACCTGCGCACCAGCCGCGGCCAAAGCCGAGGCTGCCTGTTGCCCCAGGCCAGAACTGGCCCCAGTGACGCAAGCAACGCGCCCCGACAGATCAAAAAGCGTGTTCGGATCAGCCATTCGCGCTCAGATCAAAGTTTTCCCCGGGAAAATATTTGGCAAGCCGCACGTCAGCGGCGCGAGCGTGACCCTCCATGCCTTCCAACCGAGAAATCCGCGCGGTGGCTTGCGCAACCCGTTTCGAGCCCTCGCGCGTGGCCTGCTGCCAGGTGACGATTTTCATATATTTATGCACTGATAATCCACCAGTATACGCGGCTGCGCCCGATGTGGGCAGCACATGATTGGTGCCCGATGCTTTATCGCCATAAGAGACGGTTGTTTCTTCGCCCAAGAACAAAGATCCATAGCAGCTTAAGCGGCCGCGCCACCAATCCAGATCCTCGGCCTGTACAGTCAAATGCTCGGGGGCGTATTCATCCGATGTGGCGGCCATTTCTTCGCGGTCTGCGCACACGATGACCTCTGCGTAATCGCGCCATGCGGCAAGCGCATTATCCCGGTTCAAGTCTGGAAGATCATTGATCAGCTTTGGAATTCGATTCATCACGTCTTCGGCCAAGTCTTTGCTATCAGTCACCAGCCAGACGGGGGAATTATAGCCGTGTTCGGCTTGGCTGACCAAATCGGTCGCAACGATATGCGGGTCGGCGGATTTATCTGCCAGAACCAAACTATCGGTCGGCCCTGCGATCATATCAATGCCAACGCGGCCAAACAGAATGCGTTTTGCCTCGGCTACGAATTGATTGCCCGGCCCAACCAAAATATTGGCTTTGGGCAATCCAAACAACCCGAATGTCATTGCAGCAATGCCTTGAACGCCCCCTAATGCCATAATCGTATCGGCCCCGCAGATATGGGCGGCGTAAATAATCGCAGGCGCGACGCCAACGCCCGGCCGGGGAGGGGAGGTGGCCATAATATGATTGCAGCCCGCCACTTTCGCCGTTGTCACCGTCATAATTGCACTGGCAATATGGCTGTAACGGCCTCCGGGCACGTAACAACCCGCCGCGTCAACCGGAATGGCTTTTTGACCCGCAATCAATCCTGGAACAACCTCATGTTCAACATCGCTTACCGTGGCTTTTTGCGCCTCTGCAAACCGGCGCACATTTTCATGGGCGAATTGAATGTCTTCTTTCAGCTTTTGTGGCACCAATTCGCAAGCGGCGGCAATTTCTTCTTGCGTCAGAATAACATTGCCATCGTATTTATCGAATTTTTGCGCGTATTCGATCGCTTTCGCATCGCCGCCTTCTTCAATATCGTTCAATATCCCTCGAACAATATCATGGACATTTGATGCATCGGATTGTGCGGTAAGCGTTGCTTTTTTCAGGTAGTTTCGTGCCATAGTTATTTTGCCTTATTTATAGATATCTGGAAGCATTGTTGTTGAAATCGCAGGTACAAAAGCGATTAAAAGAACCACAACAAGCATGAAAAATACGAATGGGACTGCGCGCCAAGCGATCCGCAGGATTGACTCTCCGGTAATCCCGGAAACAACGAACAAGTTTAACCCCAAGGGCGGTGTGATGAACCCGACACCCAAGGCGGTAATCATCATGATACAGAACTGAATTTCGTTCATGCCGACATTATCGGCCAAAGGCTTCAAAATTGGCGCAAGGATCACAATGTTGGGGGTTGTTTCCATCACACATCCCGCAGCGATCAAAATGCCGATCATCATCAAAATTAATAGGGTAGGATCATCGGTAAGGGTGGTGACAGAATGAACAAACCCTTGTGGCACGCCCATGATCGCCAAAGCCTGCGCGAGGGGCAATGAAAAAGCGATAATCGGAAGAATAATTCCGTTCACTTTTGCAGAGCTGACCAGCATATTGGGAAAGTCAGATAATTTAAGCGTGCCCAAAACAAAGCCAATAATGATCGTTACGATCACGGCGGTTGCGCCCGCTTCTGTGGGCGTCAATCTTCCCGAAAAGATGCCATAAAAGATAATGCCGGGCACGATAAAGGCATACCATCCAGAGGCAAGCGCCCTGATAAGGTTTCCGAAATATTCTGCCGCCGACATATTGCCACCGCCTTCATATCCGTAAATTCTGTTGACAACGAGATTGGTGATCAGGATGGCCGTTAAGATCAGCAATCCGGGGATCAGCGCAGCTAAAAATAAGGTTGAGGCGGATATACCCAGCACCAGACCAATAATAATATAGGCAATGGAGGGTGGAATTAAGATCCCTGTGCAAGCCCCTGCGGCAACGAGAGCGCAGGCATAGGGACGCGGATAACCACTCTCGACCAACCGATCGATGGTCATCCGCCCCACGGCGGCGGCGCCGGCGGCGTCCGAGCCTGAAATCGCCGCAAACATGCCGCAAACAAGAACGGTTGCTGACCCAAATCCGCCCTTGGCAAATTGCGTAACGGCTTCGGCCACGTTCAGAAATTTACGAGATAGGCCGGTTCTCACCAAAACATCGCCGGTTAGAATGAACAGCGGCACCGCGGTTAGAGCAAAAGCATCGATGCCATCAAACAGGCTTTCGCCAACCAATGCCAAAGGTAAATCGCCCGACATGAGCAGCATGGTGATCGCAGCAACCCCGATGGACGCCCAGACCGGCACGGCCAGCGCAGCAAGGACCACGAAGATAATCACCGGTAGGTAAAAATCCCACCCCAGCTCAACGGCTTGATTAAGTGTATTGAAAAGCATCGCCCTATTCCTCAGTCAAACAGCTTATCGCCTTCGTAAACGGGTGACCCGTCGCGAAGGCTGCGCAGATCGCGCAGGAGAGATTGCGTTAATCGCAGAATTACCAGAAAAAACCCAATTGGCACTGCCATCAGGAACCAAACCATCGACACCCGAAGACCATGGCTTACAGAGCCAAATTTCCATGAGACATGGACGGTTTCCCAGGACCAGTATAACGCGATCAAAGCAACCGCAAACATGACAAGATCACCGAAGATGTAGAGCAGGGTTTTCACCGAAGGGCTCAAATAATGCATCACCACATCAATTCTGATATGCGCGCGGTCTTTCACGGCCGCGGCCGCACCGATCCAGGCAAGATAGATAAAAGAATACCGCACAATTTCTTCGCCCCAAATCGATGAATAGGCAAAGATTTCGCGGCGAAACACTTCAACGGCCATGGTCATAACGAGCATGACGTAAAAGGCTAAAAGTGCCCATTTTTCGGCGTCTTTATTGAGCCTTTGAAGTAACAACATAACAAACCTCTCTCGTAGCGTCGCTCTGGCTGGCAAGGCGCGTTGATAAATACAAAATTATTTTGAGAGTAAAAATGGTGGGCGTTTTTGCACGCCCACCAAAGACACTTATGCGTCGTGTACGTAGTAGCGGCCTTGCGTGCCGGCTGCTTCTTCTAGCTTGGCAAATGTATCCATTGATCCAGCCAGCTCAACTTTGAAGCTATCCCATGCTGCATTCTGATAGCCGCCAACAGATTGCCACTCAGCCAGTTGATCCTCGCTTAATGAGTGGAACTGAACGCCCGATTTGCGCAACTCAGCCATGGCGTAATTGCGCGCTGAAGGTACTTTTGACAGGTTCTGATGACGGGTGATTTCCGCCGCTTCCATAATGCCGTCTTGAACATCTGCCGGCATAGAGTTGAACCATTCGAGGTTACAAGAATACACCTGCGAATCTGGAACCGCCTGCGTGAAAGTTACATGGCTCAAAATGTCTTTGAAGCCAAATACATACAGCGCGCCAACGGATGGGTCGAGCGCGTCTGCAACGCCTTGTTTGATCGCTGAGGGCGTTTCACCCCAGGCTACAGGTGTTGGGTTTGCACCGACCATGCGGTAATATTGCTGCAACATTGCGGAGCCTGGTACGCGGAATTTTACGCCAGACAAATCACCAGGTGTCATCACAGCGCCTGCACCACCTTTGCGAACCGCAACTACACGCGGGTCGATATTGACATAGAACAATGCTTTGAAACCCGCCGCTTCGACATTCGGGTTTACCGCTTTTGCCCAAGTGTCAGAATGTACCAGGTTTGTGAAGCGCTGGTTTGAACCACAAAGGTACGGCATGTTGATCAAGTCAACAGTTGACGCGAAAGGGGCAAAGTTTGACAAAGAATGCTGCGCAGCTTGGATGGTCCCTGATTGTACCTTCTGTGCCAACGCGCCACCTGCGCCCAACTGTCCGCCGGGGGCCAATTTGACATAGACTTTGCCGCTTGTTGCGTTTTGGATGTTTTCTTTAAGGTCCAATTGCATGATTGGGTAGCTGCGCGTCGCGCCCAGCACATAGGCTGTTGCGATTGTCATCACGTGATCCGCGGCTTTTTCGCGATCTCTTTCTTCGCTGGCCGTCTGAGCTGCAGCCTCAGTTGACCAAAGCGTTCCCGCTGCGCCTGCAACCATTGCGGCTGTGAAGCTGCCTGAGCCCGCTAGCTTCAGGAAATTTCGGCGTGTTGCCGATTTCAGGTTTTTGTTCTCGTTACTCAATTTCATGTACTCCCTAAGTGATATGTACCGCGGCTACTTTTTAGCCTCAGCTTCTTTCGTCAGAATCGTGATGACAAACAGGATGGCGACGCCACTTAACATGAGCATTTCGCCGACATCGCCAATAAACGAAGCGTTATAGAATGACCCAAGGGCCACATTTAAATTGAAAATCACGAATAAGATGATCGCTCCGATAAGCGGCATTTAACCTATCCTCCCAGATGTTAAGCCGATTCTCATACAATGTAAGCGTTTACATTACTAAAATGCAAGCCTTTACATCGAATATTTTAATTTCTTTAATAATGCCATATAGTTGCAGTTCTGATCAAAGTGGGTTGACCTTGAATGCGCATTAAAAATGGCACTCCAACGCTTCATGATGTTGCTTTTGCGGCCAATGTGTCGACGGCAACCGTCTCGCGATGTCTGAATTTTCCCGATAAAGTGTCGGCTGCAACGCGCCAAAAAGTGTCTGCCGCGATCAGCGAGTTGGGTTATTTGCCAAACTTTGGTGCCAAAGTCATGGCCACTAATCGCACCAATACGATCGGCGCGATTATTCCCACGATGGAAAACGCAATTTTCGCGCGTGGCCTCCAAGCCTTTCAAGAAGAGTTATTGTTGCACGGTTTCACGCTTTTGGTTGCCAGTACGTCATACCGGCCTGAAATAGAACAAGAGCAAATCAGAGCGCTGGTAGCCCGCGGGGCGGATGCGTTGCTTTTGATTGGGCATGAGCGTGATCCCGAAATCTATCGATTTCTAGAAAACCAAGGAGTCGCGGCGTTGACCGCTTGGGCTTATAACAGCCAAGCTGAACGACCCTCTGTGGGGTTTGACAACCGTGCTGCGATGCGTGAGATGGCGGTCAAAGTGATAGAGATGGGCCATCGAAAACTGGCGCTGATTTCTGCGCAAAGAGCAACCAATGACCGTGCACAAGCCCGTCATTCTGGTATTTTGGATGCGATGGCGGAAAACGGATTGGATCCAAATGATCTTTATTTGCTTGAAACCACCTATGGTATCGAGGAGGGCGCGCAAGCTTTCAAGCAGGTTATGGCTGCAAATACGGGGGCAACCGCTGTGTTTTGCGGTAATGATGTTTTGGCCGTGGGGGCGTTGAGAAGCGCGCGCGAGCTAAACCTAAACGTTCCCAAGGATGTATCTATCATTGGGTTTGACGATATCGAATTGGCGCAAGTTGCCTATCCGGCGCTGACCACAGTGCATGTTCCGCATCGTGAAATGGGAGTATTCGCGGCGAAAGCGCTGGCGAATTTAATCAAAGAGGGAACTGCTCTGAAATCCATACCGTTAAAGACCAAACTTGTGTTCCGAGATACGCTTGCCGCTGTGGCGCCCTAAAGCTGGTTCAGGGGGAAACAGCCAGTACGCTGTGGATAGTCCGTGCGCTTAGAAATCGGTGTTGGGATATTCCTTAAATGATTTGGGGTTTAAGATGTGGTTTCCGCTCAAACTGTGCCAGCTTTACGCGAATATTTCGGGAAATTATTTTGCCTCTCCTACTCTGCACCAGCGTCTTACGGTAGATTTGGCGATCTGTGGACCCGTCGGTACAATTGATTGTCTTCACGTTCTAAAATTCAAGTTTGCAGGAAAGGGTTCTCACAGGGCGCTGCTTATATTGAGTGATGCTTTTGGCGGCCGCGCTTTGCAGTTTTAATAGGCGCTCAAACTTTTGCGACTAAACGACTTGTGGTTAAAGAATACTTCGGATGCCTAGTGCCTTTGGTATGGGCCGACGCATTTAGCGCCGTTTTGTATGATCGATAAAACAACTTGTAAATCGGCCCCGACAACCCCTAGTTTTAACAGACTAAATTGGAGGTCTTTTTTCTTGGCGCAGCACTCAGTTCGTTTGGGCGTAGATATTGGCGGAACTTTTACAGATGTGGTGCTGGAGGTTGGCACCGCAGTTTTTTCCGCCAAGGTTTTAACCACCTACACAGCACCTGAAGAGGCAATTATCGCAGGCCTTCAGCAAGTTTGTGACAAAGCCGGCGTTGCGCCTTTCCAAATTGAGCAGGTCATTCACGGCACGACGTTGGCAACAAATGCGTTGATTGAGCGGCGGGGCGCGAAAACGGCTTTGATTACGAGCGAAGGGTTTCGAGACGTGATTGAAATGCGCACGGAATCGCGGTTTGAGCAATATGATTTAAATCTGGTCTTGCCCGAGCCGCTTTTGCCGCGCCAAAGGCGCTACACGGTTCCGGGTCGGATGGATGCCAATGGGGCTGAAATTATGGCTCTCAGCCGCGCCGATATAGAACCGGTTATCGCTCAAATTGCGGCGGCAGGGTATGAAAGCGTTGCGGTGGGATTGATCCATTCTTATTTGAACGATCGCCATGAAAAAATGGTGGCTGAGCTGTTATCAGAGCGGTTGCCGCATGTGATGGTTTCACTGTCCTGTGAAGTGTCTCCACAGATGCGCGAATATGAGCGGTTCAACACTGTGGTTGCGAATGCCTATATCAAACCTTTGATGAAATCATATTTAGATCGCTTAAGGAATCGGTTGCGGTCTGAAATGGTGGAATGTGACGTTTTTCTTATGCATTCTGGGGGCGGTATTATCTCGCTTGAAAGCGCTGCTGAATTTCCTGTGCGTCTGGTGGAATCGGGCCCTGCAGGGGGCGCGGTTTTTGCGGCCCATATCGCGGCGCGCCATGGGTTAAAAAATGTTATATCTTTCGATATGGGGGGCACCACCGCCAAAATTTGTTTGATCAAAGACCAAACGCCCAAAACCAGCCGTGTTTTTGAAGTTGCGAGAAGCTACCGATTTAAAAAAGGCTCGGGCATGCCGATTTCGATACCGGTCATTGATATGGTTGAAATCGGTGCTGGGGGGGGATCGCTCGCGCATGTTGATGCGCTGCGTCAAATCCGGGTTGGGCCGCAAAGCGCCGGCTCTGAGCCGGGGCCGGCCTGTTTTGGCAAAGGGGGAGAAAAGCCGGCCGTTACCGATGCGGACCTGCTTTTGGGCAAATTGGATCCAGAACGCTTTGCTGGCGGATCTTTACCTCTTGATGGCGCAGAGGCGCAAAAGGTACTGGGTAGGGTTTTGGGGGCACCTTTAAATATGCCCGCGATCACTGCGGCGTTTGGGTTGGCCGAAGTGGTTGATGAAAATATGGCGAATGCGGCGCGGGTACACGCGGTGGAAACTGGCGAAGATCTCTCTGGTTATACGATGATCGCATTTGGCGGGGCTGCACCCTTGCACGCGGGCCGTCTGTGCGAAAAGCTTGGCATTCGTCGGGCCTTGGTGCCGCCGGGTGCAGGGGTTGGCTCGGCAATTGGGTTTTTACGCGCGCCGTTCAGCTTTGAAGCAACGCGCTCTGTTTATATGAAGCTTACGCAGTTTGATCCGCAAAGAATCAAAACGCTGTTGCATGACTTGCAAATGGAGGCGGTTGGATTTGTCGCCCGCTGCACCTCTAACAGCCCGATCGTTTTGGAGTTTAAAGCCTATATGCGCTACGCAGGCCAGGGTTGGGAAATTCCGATTGGTTTAGACGCAGATTGCGCTAAGACGCCTGACGCAGCCGTTTTTGAGAGCCGCTTTACTGATCAATATGCCAAATTATTCGGGCGCCCAGTCGCGGGGCTGGATATTGAAGTGACGGTTTGGTCGGTGAATGCCGCCACAACGCCTGATGCGGTGGCGCGGGTACCGGAAAGTGCCGCGCGCGTGCACGCGTTAGCCCCTGCAAACCGCACTCTTTTTGAACCTGCGGTGGAAGCGTTTGTGGAGGCGGCGGAAATACCGCGCGATCACTTGCGCTGCGAAGATGTGATTGCGGGGCCCGTCGCAATAACCGAGGATGAAACAACGATTATTGTGCCCTCAAGCCGCGTTGCCACATGCTTGGCAGATGGTTGTATCGATCTGCGTTTAAAAGGAGCAAGCGATGCTTAATTCTGATGTGGCCTATCAAATTATGTGGAACCGTTTGATTTCGGTCGTTGAAGAGCAAGCGCAAGCGCTTATACGCACCGCTTTTTCAACCTCTGTGCGCGAAGCGGGGGATTTGTCGGCCGGGGTCTATGATCAGCAAGGGCGTATGCTTGCCCAAGCGGTGACGGGCACGCCGGGGCATGTCAATGCAATGGCAGATGCTGTGGCGCATTTTATACGGCGTATCGGGCCGGATAATATTTTTGAAGGCGATATTTACATCACCAATGACCCATGGGAGGGCACGGGCCATCTGCATGATATAACCATGGTATCGCCTTCCTTTTTTAACGGAAATTTGGTGGGTTTTTTCGCCTGTACAGCCCATGTGGTTGATATTGGTGGGCGTGGCTTTGGCGCAGACGCCTCCAGCGTTTACGAAGAAGGCCTCTATCTGCCGATACTGAAATTTGCTGAGCGACGCGTTGTTGATCAAACGTTGATACGTATTATTCGTGGAAATGTACGGCAACCGGATCAGTTGATTGGTGATATCTATGCTTTGGCAAGCTGTAATGAGATTGGGCATCGCCGCTTGATCGATATGATGCAGGAATTTGATCTTGCGGATCTGACGGCTATCGCACAATTTATCCTTGATCACTCGCGCCGCGCAACGCTTGAGGCCATTGCGGCGCTACCGCGTCAAACGGCGCAGGGGGCCCTAACGATCGATGGCTTTGATACGCCGATAACGATCCAAGCCAAAATTACCATTCACGAAGATCGCATTGTCACCGATTTTGCGGGGAGCTCGCCGGTCGATAAAAAAGGCATCAATTGCCCCCTCGTTTATACAAAAGCCTATGCTTGTTATGCGCTGAAAGTCGCGATTGCGCCCGAGATTCCGAATAATGCGGCATCGCTTGCGCCGTTTGAAGTGCGGGCAACTGAAAACTCGATCGTGCATGCCGCGCATCCAGCGCCCGTAGCCTTGCGCCATATTATTGGTCATTTTGTGCCCGATGCTGTGTTTAATGCCTTCGACCAGATTGTGCCGGGCGTGGTGCCAGCTGAAGGGGCAGGGTGTTTGTGCAATTTTCAGATGTCATTACGCGCGCGCAGCGATCAAGACGCTGAATTCGGCAGGGCGCGGTTTGAGGTTCTGACGTTCAATTCGGGTGGCTCGGGCGCGAGGCCCGATCATGACGGATTAAATGCCACGGCCTTTCCCTCTGGTGTGATGACGATGCCCGTTGAGGCCACAGAACACGCGGGCCCAGTTATCATTTGGCGTAAAGAGCTGCGACCCGATTCCGGCGGAGCAGGTAAACACCGCGGTGGTTTGGGGCAATATATGGAGGTGGGCGCGCGCGACGGGTATGAGTTTGACCTTCAGGCCATGCTGGACCGGGTAAACCACCCTGCATTGGGCAGACGGGGGGCTGCAGCGGGTGCAAAAACCAGCATTGCTCAGGATGACGGTGCTGTGATGAAGGGAAAAGGCAAGCAATTTGTGGCCCATGACCGGCGCGTATTGATGGCATTTCCGGGCGGTGGTGGCTATGGCGACCCGAAAGACCGCCCGAGTGCTTTGGTAAAAAGGGATCTTGCGCGTGGCTATATTTCAGCGGCAAGCGCAGAAACGCTTTACGGGTTGAGCAAGGCGGACATCGCCGCTGTTAAAGCCTTGGTGCAGGAAGGCAAAGAGCCATGAGCGCGCTGCAGCCTCCCGAAAACGCAACCTATGATATTGTGATCGTGGGCGGGGCTATTATGGGCGCTTCCGCGGCCTGGTTCTTGTCGGATGATGCCGATTTTAATGGTTCGGTTTTGGTGGTCGAAAAAGATACAAGCTATGAGTTTTCGTCTACGATGAAGAGCAATTCCTGCATTCGTCAGCAATTTTCAAGCCCGCTAAACGTGCGTATTTCCCAATTCAGTGCAGATTTTATTCAAAACCTGCCCAGCTATATGAAGGGCGATCCGCGCGCTCCAAAGTTAAAGATCAACAGTTTTGGCTATCTATATTTGGCGAATAACCTTTCGGGCGCTGCTGTTTTGCGCGAAAATCAAGCTGTTCAAATTGCGTGCGGTGCGGCAACGCAGCTTATGACGCCCACGCAGATCAAAGCAGCTTATCCCTTTTACAACGTTGATGATATTGTTCTGGGGTCGATCAATCTTATCGATGAAGGCTATTGGGATGGTGTTGCGGTGTTTGATTGCTGGCGCAAATCGGCGGCCGATCGGGGCGTTGAATTTGTTCAAAACGAAGTGGTCGGGATGAGCAAAAACGCAGCAGGCACGCGCGTAGAGAGCGTAACGATGAAAACCGGTGAGGTGATATCATGCGGGCAAGTGTTGAATGCATCTGGGCCCCGCGCGATTGAAACCGCAAAAATGGCGGGGGCGCAGATTCCCGTGGAACCGCGCAAAAGATATAGTTGGATATTTTCCGCGCAAAAACCTTTGGATAAACCGCTACCGCTGACAATCGACCCCTCCGGGGTTCATATGCGCGACAATGGCGGGGGAACCTATCTATGTGGTGGACGTTCATTTAACGATCAAGCGGTGGAATATGATGATTTTGAGATGGATCATTCGCTTTGGGAGGCCGATATTTGGCCAATAATAGCGGCGCGCATTCCCCAGTTTGAGGCGATAAAAATTCAATCAGAATGGGCCGGGCATTACGCGTATAATTGCTTTGATCAAAATGCAATCATAGGGCCGCATAATGATGTGAAAAATTTCTTTTTCATAAATGGGTTTTCTGGTCACGGGTTGCAGCAATCTCCGGCGATGGGACGAGCAATTGCTGAAATTATGGTGCATGGTGCCTATCAAACGCTTGATTTGACTGCTTTTGGGTTTGACCGATTTGCCGCGAACCGCCCAATTTTGGAAAAAGCTATAATCTGATAAACCCGCTGTAAAGCGGGGTGCCAGGTTTGCCTGCCAAGTTTGCATTTTGCATTTTTAGGGAGGTTTGTTTCCTTGGCTTCTTTTGCTGTAATTGATTGTGAAAGCGGTGCGTGCCGATTACTGTTTCAAAAAACCAATCTGAATTGAAATAAAGGACGACTTAAATGAAAAAGCTAGTTTTAACGGGGGCTGCAGGTCGCCTTGGATCTTACCTGCGCGAGCCATTGTCAAAAATGTGCGATGAATTGGTATCAACTGATTTGGTGGACGATATTGGCAATCTCTACCCTGGCGAAACCTATGCAAAAGGGGATTTGGCTAGCTTAGATGATATGATGCGTATCCTGCAGGGCGCCGATATGGTGATCCATATGGGGGCATTCGTCGATGAGGGGCCCTTTGAAAAATTATTGGGCCCTAATTTTATCGGTGCTTATAATATTTGGGAGGCAGCCTATCAAAACGGGCTAAAAAGGGTGGTTTATGCCAGCTCTATTCATGCGGTCGGAATGCACCCTATTACGGAAACTCTCGATGCTGATAGCCGGCATCGCCCTGATACGTTTTATGGCTTGGCAAAGTGTTTCGCAGAAGATCTAGGCTCGATGTATTGGGATAAGCGGGGGCTTGAAAGCGTGCATATGCGCATTTTATCTTGTGCTCAGGTCACCAGCGCGCGCGCGCTTGGAACTTGGTTATCTTATGATGATCTGATTCAGCTGACCAAGCGCTGCATCGATACACCGGTCACAGGTTTTACCGTTGTTTACGGTGTTTCAAACAATGACCGTGCCGCGGTTGATAATAGCAAAGCGTCTTTTATAGGCTTTCGTCCGAAAGATAATGCAGAGCAATTTGCTGAAAAGATATTGGCTGAAACCGATGTCTTGGACAGTCAAGATCCGGGTCATATGTGCCATGGTGGTCCTTTTGCTAAGGTTGATCTTGGCGAAAGCGGTTTGGCCACGATGACGATTATTGACGATAAGAAGGTTATTTAAGCGGCTGTCGAGCTGCCACTTTTTCTGTGTTCTCGATTGATAATGTAACACAGTTTTTAGGCGGCTTTGAGCATCTGTTCTGTCTTAACTATTTTTGACAAAAGCCCTGCTGCCGAATAGAGGCTGTAAGGGGCATTCAAGTGATCAATTTCGACGCCGATTTAACGGCGTCGTCCTTCATTTCTTTTTGGTTTTAGCCTCTCGCCACATCGTGTAGAGACCGGCGGCAACCACTAAGCCAGCGCCCGTCAATGCCAAATGCGTTGGCCATTCGCCATAGATGAAAAAGCCGAAAAAGAGCGCCCATAAGAGGCCCGTATAGCGAAAGGGTGCGACAAAGGATAACTCGCCCACCCGAGCCGCTAAAACGCTAAAAAAATATGCGGCGCAAATGAGTAGAGAGCAAGCAACCAAATACCATGCCTGCACCTCTTCTACCGGCACCCATTCTATATAAAGCATTGATATTGAGGCATAGATAAACACGCTGAGCGCAGCAAAAAAGGTAATCATGAGGCTGGGAATATGGGCGCTCATAGAGCGGGTGACGAGTTCTCGTAAGGTGATAAACAAAACCGCGATCAACGCGTAGTAGGAATAATTACTAAACCCCTCAGCGCCAGGGCGGACAATCATCAGCATACCCAAAAACCCGATACCGATGGCAATCATGCGCCGCCACCCCAGCAATTCGTTTAAAAACAGCGCAGCGCCAAGGGCAACCGTGAGGGGCAGCAATTGTAAAATAGCGGTGGCATTCGCGATTGGCATATTGATCAGGGCATTTAAGAAAAAATAAGTTGCGCAAACGTCTGCGGCGCAGCGCAAAGCGATTAAGCCCCAGTCTTTTCGGGCGTATCTTATCGTCCAAGCTTGATAGAATTGGCACAATCCAGCAATCATCAAAAGCGCCACAGCACCGCGTAGCATTAGAACTTGTGACAGCGGTAGCTGGGCCCCGAGCAGTTTGACGAACAGATCATTGGTGGTGAAAGCCGCCATGCTCAACACCATCAACATGGCCCCTCGTAGATTCTCTGTTTTTCTCTCGGGCATAGTGCATTCCTATGAAGCAAACTGCTGCTCTAAATCTGTAGGATTAGTTTGTGCAATAGGCGAGCCTTAACTGCACGCACAGGGTTTTTAAAATATGGCTGCAAATTGAATTTTTACGTTAATATGCTTATCAAATCTGCAGGCAAGACCGGTATCTGTTTGTTCTGGCAAAGATAAGGCGCCCATGATCATCAGCGCAGGCGCATCTTGCGCGAGCGGTGTTTTAGGCCAGATAGGGCTTGATCCTTAATCTGATAGGCGTTCAGCGCGTGGGCAATGTGCTGCGGGATGGGAACGCCATGCGGGCACGGCTTCTGTTGCACGTGCATTTCGATCAATTCACACAGCGCCACGGTTTTTTGTGCGCAGATCATTTCGGCATAGAGATGAAACAATTTATCCGTTTGGGAAATGAGGTGGATGTTTACTGCAAGCGCATCCGCGTATTTCACCTCTTTCAAAAATATTTATGTTCTTCGACCAAATAGATCGTGCAGCCTGTTGCGTCACGATAGGCGTGATCAAAACCCACTTCATCTTGTAGTGCATCTACCCCATGGCTAAACACCAGACCGTAATACGCATCTTGCATATGCCCGTTATAGTCGATCCAATCTGAGTGAACGTTTGTATGATACGTAAAAGCCATCTGAACCTTCTGTCTTTTCTGTATCTAGATCATCATTTTGGGCGCGTTTGAACCTATTTTATGATGGGATGGTGTTGCCTAAAAGTCAGGGGCAAGGCGGTTGGCGCGGCTCTGCGTTAAAAAGGCCGCGCCTGCGCATAAATATCGCGGATCAATATTTACAGGGCATGTGCTGGCATCTGATCGTTTTGGTCTGCGCGCTTTGGGCTGCTTGCCGTGCCGGGGCTGTGCGCTCAGGGCTTTGGACTTGAAAGAATTGTAAAAATGGCTTTGGGTATACGCAGAAATTACGCGTAGTTGCTGCCGTTAATGAATGGCCAAACAAGGCGCGGTTTAAAAACTGGCATAGGGCGATATATGCAGCAAGCTGATGATTATATAAAAGAAGTTGAGGCGCTTGCCGATTTATTGAGCGGTCAGCCGGATGATGTTTTCGAATTGAAAACCTTGTTTAAATCTTGGACGGTCAATGACGTGATCGGACATCTTCATATGTTTGATCTCGCCGCGCTCGCCGCATTGGAAGGTGACGCGGCCTTTGACGCTTTTTTTGCTCCAATTCAAGCAAATTTGAGTCAAGGTTTAACGTTGTTGCAATGTCAATATCCGTTTCTAGGAGCGTTAAGCGGGATTGAGTTATTTCAAAAATGGCACGCCACGGCGCAGGTGGTCAGCGCGGCCTATCGCTCAGCAGACCCCAAGCAAAGGGTGAAATGGGCTGGGCCAGAAATGAGCGCACTATCCTGCATAACGGCGCGGCAAATGGAAACTTGGGCGCATGGACAGGCGGTTTTTGATGTGTTGGGCAGGCCCCGTCAAGCGCATGATCGGATTCGCAATATCTGCCATTTAGGCGCGGTAACGTTTGCGTGGACATTTGAAAACAGGGGGTTGCTGGTGCCAGACGAGGCCCCATATGTGTGCCTGACTGCGCCATCAGGAGCGGTTTGGACGTGGAATTCTCCAAGCGAAACCCAATATGTGAAGGGCAAGGCCGTGGACTTCGCGCAAGTCGTAACGCAAGTGCGCAACGTCAAGGATACAGATTTGCAGTTTGTCGGCGCTAACGCGATAACTTGGATGGAACTTGCCCAATGTTTTGCGGGCAAGCCAGAAACGCCACCTGCCAAGAATACGCGTTTCACGCGCAGGCTCTGACCACTATTCACGTCGCATGTATATCTATCAAGATACGCAAAGCTGCATGAAAATTATCAATTTAAAATATTTATGCGTGTCGTGAAGCCCCGCGTCATGGTTTCATGATCGCGCATTTTTAAATTTTTTAGGGCCTATCATGCGCCACAGCCATCGGACATCTGTAGTTATAAGGTTGATTTTATAGCTCAAAAAAATAAAAAAATGGAGTTTTGTGATAAAATATTGTTGTTTTGGAATTTTTGTCGACATAAGCTGATCCAATTAAACAAATACGGGAGGCTTGAATGACTATAAAAACAAAACTGTCAGCGCTTACAGTGGCAACAACGTTTCTTTTCGGAGCTGCGGTAAGCCAAGCAATGGCGGAAGATTGCCACAGAGGCACTTTGGATGCCGCTTATTGTGATAGAAATATGGATCAGGTGGCGGATTTGCCCCTAGATGAAAAAGACTGGGTTGATCCTAAAACCATTATTTTCACCTATACGCCGGTGGAAGATCCGGCGGTCTATGCCAATATCTGGACGCCATTTATTGAGCATCTTGAAGCTTATACGGATAGAAAAGTTGTATTCTTCCCCGTGGAGTCAAACGCGGCACAATTAGAGGCCATGCGTTCGGGTCGTTTGCATGTCGCCGGCTTCAATACCGGCTCTAACCCGATTGCGGTCAGCTGTGCAGGCTTTGTACCATTCGCGATGCACGCGAAAGACGATGGGTCTTACGGGTATGAGATGGAGATTATTGTGCATGCGGATAGCGAAATTCAATCGCCATCCGAAATTAAGGGTCGCACAATGGCTTTTACATCGCCAACCTCCAACTCGGGCTTCAAAGCACCTTCCGCGATCTTGAAGGGTGAATTTGATTTAATTGCCGATCGGGATTTTACACCGACATATTCGGGTAAGCATGATAACTCGATCTTGGGTGTGTATAATGGCGATTATGAAATAGCTGCGGTTGCGAACTCTGTGTTGCAACGTATGGTGCGTCGAGGCGTTATCGAAGCCGATAAAATCAGAACGGTTTATCAATCACCAACTTTTCCAACAACGGGATATGGGCATGCACATAATTTGCACCCAGAGTTGGTTGGTAAAATCAAATCAGCATTTTTCACTTTCGATTTCGATTCAGATCCAGTTTACAAAAAAGAGTTTGCGAAAGCCGACCGTTTTGTCGGTATTCGGCATAAAAATGACTGGGCTGTTATTCGCCAAATCGATGCAGCGAATGGCGTAAGCTACGACTGTAAATAAATATTGAGCCGAGCCAGGTTAAGCTACAATCTGGCTCGCTTTTTTTGACTGATAAAGACTGAGAGATAGAATGCTTCAATTAAGTGATTTAAAGAAACGCTACGATACAGGTGATTATGCACTTAAAGGCGTTACTCTTGATGTCCCGCAAGGGCAGGTACTGGCCCTGATCGGTCCCTCTGGGGCCGGTAAATCAACGCTTATCCGCTGCGTCAATCGGTTGGTTGAACCAAGCTCGGGCAGCGTAAAGCTGAAAGACTTAGAATTAACGCGGCTTTCGTCTGCAGCGCTGCGGCGCGCACGCCGCAAAATGGGTATGATTTTTCAGGAATATGCGCTTGTTGAACGGCTCACCGTGATGGAGAATGTTCTCTCTGGCCGTCTGGGCTATGTGGGTTTTTGGCGGAGCTATTTCAGAAAATTCCCCAGCGCCGATATTCAGGAAGCGTATCGTTTGCTCGATCGCGTAGGGCTTAAACATATGGCCGATAAACGCGCGGATGAGCTTTCCGGCGGGCAAAGGCAGCGGGTGGGTATTTGCCGAGCCTTGATTCAAGATCCTGATGTGTTGCTTGTGGATGAGCCCACAGCCAGCCTTGATCCGAAAACATCGCGCCAAATTATGCGGCTGATACAAGAGCTGTGCAAAGAGCGCGGGCTGACGGCGATCATTAACATACATGACGTGTTTTTGGCGCAAATGTTCTCGCAACGTGTGGTTGGGCTCGAACTTGGCGCTGTTGTTTATGATGGCCCACCGGATGGTTTGTCGCCCGAGGTGCTGACACGCATCTACGGTGAAGAAGATTGGTCGGCCACCATCAAGGCGAGCGAAGATGAGGATGATGATGACGATACAACAGAAGAGTTTTGAAGATGAAAAACGCTTCGCATAATACGGCCTATCCGAGTGTTTGGAAAAAAGCCCCTTTCATTGAAAATGATTTTTTAAGGTGGTTGCTTTTTCTCGGCGTTGCAATTTATTTGGCAGCGGCTCTGGGAACGATGGATATCGATATCCAACGTATCAAAGAAGGATTGCCGCGCGCGCAACGCTTCTTAGATTCGTTCTTCCCCCCAAATTTTGCCGATAACCGGGGCGTTGTTTGGGAAGGGATTGCCGAAAGCATCTGGATGGCAATTATTTCCACGGTCGCGGGCATCGCGTTATCCATTCCTGTTGGCCTTGGCGCTGCTCGGAACTTGGCACCGGCCTGGGTGTATTTCTTCTGCCGAGGCATTATCGCAGGCTCTCGAACCTTTCCTGAAATTATCTTGGCGATTTTCGCGGTGAAGCTATTTGGCTTTGGGCCTTTTGCGGGTTTCGTTGCGCTGGCTTTGGGAACGATTGGATTTTACGCAAAACTGCTTGCCGAAGATATCGAGAATTCCAGTGCATCTCAGGCCGAGGCGGTCAAAGCCACCGGCGCGAATTGGTTCCAATGGGTAAATTATTCCATCCAGCCACAAGTGATGCCTCGAATGATTGGCCTATCGGTCTATCGGTTAGACATTAATTTTCGCGAATCCGCCGTTGTCGGGATCGTTGGAGGAGGCGGTATTGGCGCCACTTTGAACACAGCCTTCTCTCGGTATGAGTTCGACACGGCCGCCGCAATTCTCTTGATCATAATCTTGATCGTAATGGGATTGGAATATACCTCAAGCTTTATGAGAAAGTGGGTACAATAATGCCTTCATATCAAACCAGCGCTGGCGAGTCTTGGAAACACCGCACCTCTAAAGAGCAATGGATCCGGTGGTTCTTTTGGCTGGTCAGCTTGGCCATCATTGCCTATGCGTGGCAGATGATTTCAGAAAAAACCATTTGGTTTTTTGTTGCGGATGCGCCGAGCCAAGGTGCAGATATCGTCTCGCGTATGATCCCACCCAAATGGTCTTACCTCGATCAATTGTGGAAACCCGTCTGGGATACGCTTAATATTGCGACTTTGGGCACCGTCATTGCGATGGTCATTGCAGGCCCCGTCGCGTTTGCTGCAGCGCGCAATACCACACCGCATATAATTGTGCGTACGATAGCGCTCTTTATCATCGTTTCTTCAAGATCAGTAAACTCGTTGATCTGGGCGCTTATCTTGGTATTCATCCTAGGGCCAGGCGTGTTGGCTGGAACGATCGCAATAGGTTTACGATCGGTAGGGTTTTGCGCCAAATTGATTTATGAATCGATTGAAGAAATTGATCACACGCAAGTTGAGGCCATCGAGGCCACTGGCGCCAATAAAGCGCAGCAGATGATCTTCGGGATTTTACCGCAAGTGCTGCCCACCATCGCAGGTGTTGCAATTTACCGTTGGGATATCAATATTCGCGAGTCAACGATTTTAGGATTGGTTGGGGCCGGTGGTATCGGCCTGCAATTAAATGGATCGCTTAACACGCTGGCTTGGACGCAAGTGTCGATGATTCTCATTGTGATTCTGATCACCGTGTTTATTTCGGAATGGGTGTCTGCAAAGGTACGCGGCGCGATTATTTAAAACGCAAAGCCTAGGCCGCTGTGTCACGGCGTTGATAATATGCCATGTGGGGTGTTTGGCGCCGGAGTGAATTGGGCGATTAGGAACCAGGCTTCGTTACGAGGCATTGCTTTCCATTAAGGTAATAAAAAGGCGTAATCCTTCACTGTGCGAAGGATTACGCCTTTTTATTAAATTATATTTTAACCATGCCTTTCTATCGACCTGGCTCGTGACACTTTTGCTTTCTGTTAGAAAATTCTGCTGCGGTAAGGTCTATTACAGAGCTTTTTCTAAGAGTTTTTTGATGAGAGCAACATACTCGTTGTTTGAATAAAAAAAATTAAGCAAGCAATAAAAATTTATAAAAGACATATCTATTGAAATAAAATTACTTTGAAGTAGTTGCTTTGGATAGAAACCGGCTTTCGGGCCGCTTTTTGAGATATGGTTAGGTTTTTTGGCTGGGTGACTGGCCCCGCTTTAAACGAATAGGAGTTTTAAAAAATGAGACTAGTATTGAAGAGCCTCTTTACACCTTTGGTGGCTGCATCTTTGACGTTGGCGACAGGTTTGCCTGCATTGGCCGGCGATTGGAAGCCGCAAAAGCCGGTTGAAATGGTTATTATGGCGGGGCAGGGCGGCGGCGCTGATCGGCTTGCGCGATTGTTTCAGAGCATCATTCAAAAGGAAAACTTAGCAGATATGCCCGTTTTGCCTGTGAATAAAGGCGGGGGATCGGGCGCTGAAGCGCTGCGGTATCTGAAGGATAAAGCCGGTGATAATCATGTGATTATGGCCACGCTAAACAGCTATTACACCACGCCATTGCGCACAGATATTGGGGTGAATATCGAAGAGTTTACGCCGATAGCACGGATGGCGCTGGACACGTTTGTGCTGTGGGTCCACGCAGATACGGGCATCACCACAATCGAAGAATATGTTGCTGCGGTGAAAGCCGAAGGTGGCGCTTGGAAAATGGGTGGCACGGGATCTGGACAAGAAGACAGCCTGGTTACAGCCATGTTGGAAGAAGAGTTTGATATCTCGGTGACGTATGTTCCCTTCAAAGGGGGCGGGGCGGTGGCAAAAAGCCTTGTTGGCGGAGTCATAAACTCATCCGTGAACAACCCGTCTGAGGCTTTGGGCTTTTACAAAGCGGGAAAACTTGTGCCGATCGCGGCCTTTACGCCAAACCGGATTGAGGTGTTTCCGGAAACACCGACCATGCGCGAATTAGGTCACGACTTGGTGTATTGGATGCAACGCTCTTTCGTAGCGCCCAAAGATATGGCCCCAGACGCTGTGGAGTATTACACAGGTATGTTTGAAAAATTGGCGGCTTCTTCTGAATGGCAGACCTACACCAAAGAAAAAGCTTTAATGGCAGATTTCCTAACGGGAGATGCTTTGCAGTCTTATTTCTTGGATGAACGTGCCAAACATGCCCAGCTGTTAAACGTTTCAAACTGATCGGTTTTAAACAGACGTTAAGAAACCAGGCGGTCGCGATTGCGCGGCCGTCATTTTGATAAAAGGGCGCTCAAATGTTGCTTGCTGATCGTATCATCGCGTGTTTCCTAATATTTTTATCGCTATATTTTATGTGGTATGCCAGCGAATTACCCATCGGGTGGAATGGCATGACGGGTGGTCCGGGCGGCGGGGCGTTTGGGTTTTGGCTCTCAGTTATCATGCTGTTGGCGTCGGTAGGTATTTTACGCCGGAGTTATCAATCAAAATCGGAAAGCGAAGGTTCGTTTTTTGATCCTGAAATGCTGCGATCAGTGCTGATCGTTACGCTGGCCTTGGTGATAACCGTGGCGCTTTTGCCTTGGCTTGGGGCCTATATCGCGCTTCCCTCCTTTACCTTGTGGTATTTGCGTTTTTTTGGTGGGCATGGATGGGGGTTAAGCCTTTTTATGAGCATCGCCACCGCTGTGTTCTTTTTCTTCTTCTTTGAGGTGACGCTCAGAATTCTTTTGCCCAAAGGCATTACCGAGCCTGTCTTCATTCCGCTTTACGCGCAGTTTTTCTAAAGGAGCCTAAGATGGATTTACTAAACCATTTGGCGAATGGCTTTGCGATTTCTTTGCAACCTTTAAACCTAATGATCGTATTCATTGGTGTTTTTGCAGGTTTATTCATTGGGGCTATGCCGGGGCTTGGATCGGTAAATGGCGTTGCGATTGTGCTTCCTTTAACGTTTATCGTGCCACCATCCTCGGCGATTATTTTGCTTGCAGCTATTTATTATGGCGCGATGTATGGCGGCGCAGTAAGCTCTATTCTGCTCGGTATTCCTGGCGCGTCAACCGCAGTGGCAACCACGTTTGACGGCCGGCCAATGGCGCAACAGGGCAAAGCCGGGCTGGCGCTGTTAACGGCGGCGGCCGCCTCGTTTATTGGCGGAACAATTTCGATTATCTTATTTACACTTTTTGCAGAACCGCTGGCAGATCTGGCGCTGGCCTTTGGGCCAGCAGAAGAATTTACCTTGGTGTTGTTGGCCTTCACCACATTTGTTGGGCTGGGTGGCGATGACGTCTATAAAACGATCATTATGATCTGTTTAGGTTTGATTTTATCGACAGTTGGTTTGGATATGATATCTGGGCAACCTCGGATGATTTTCTTTGATCAACCTGGCTTCTACTCGGGTATCAGTTTTCTGGTTTTGGCGATTGGCACCTATGGGGTGGGGGAAATTTTATATACGATTGAAACGCAGAAAACGGCCCCCTCTGTCACGTCAGCAAAGTTGTCTTTCAAAGATATTTGGTCTGGTTTGAAAGAGGTGAATAAGCTTTGGAAAACGATGAGCTTCGGTTCTTTTCTGGGGTTTTTCGTGGGTATGTTGCCTGCTGCAGGCGCCACCCCTGCTGCGCTTATGTCTTACGGCTTGGCAAAATTATCGTCAAAAACCCCTGAGAAATTTGGAAAGGGCGCGGTTGAAGGCGTGGCCGCCCCAGAAACCGCCAATAATGCGGCATCAACCGGATCACTATTGCCAATGTTGACGCTTGGAATTCCTGGCTCACCGACCACGGCTTTGCTGCTTGGCGGCATGGTGATGTGGGGGTTGGTTCCGGGGCCCATGCTGTTCATTGAACAATCTGAGTTTGTTTGGAGTTTGATATCCTCACTCTATACCGCCAATGTTATGGCCGTTATTGTCAATTTGGCGTTAATCCCAGTTTTTGTTTGGGCGTTGCGGATGCCTTTCAGCGTTTTATGCGCCATGGTGTTTTTGCTTTGCTTGGTTGGAGGCTACGCACCAAGCCAAAAAATTCATGATGTTTGGTTGATTATTGGCTTTGGTGTCTGTGGGTATATTTTGCGAAAAGCGGATTATCCCTTGGCTCCTTTGGTTTTGGCCTTGGTGCTGGGGGGGTTAATGGAAAAAAGCTTTCGGCAAACATTGATTGCCGAGCAAGGAAACATTTTCGCCTTCGTTGAGCGGCCATTATCCGCAACCTTTTTAGGTATAAGTATCATTTTGTTTCTATTGCCTTTTTTAAAGTTTTTTCTATCTCGAAAACGGGCTGCCTCGGTCAGCTCGCAATCGTAGAAAGGGGGCTTTTCTTGGTGCAAATAGACCGTCGTGTTGGCCAGATATTCAGTTGTTATATCTGCTGCTCATTAAGGCATATTTTGGGATTTCCTGCCTTATTTCAGAGTGTAATTTTTAATCAAAGTGCGGTTTTTTTAAAAACCTTTAACTTACGCTCTGCACGAGAGGTATGTCACAAAATCTTACAAGATGTATCGCAGGCAGCGTTTAAAAACGCGTTTAAGACCTTCCGGTTCGCGTTAGAAAGAGGGATGATACATGCTTAAAAATATTCTTGTGGCCTATAATGGCTTGCCTGGATCCGATGCGGCGTTGAAAGGCGCTGTGCAGGTTCAACAGCGATTTGATACGGATCTCACCGGTTTATTTGCACATGGCAATCCATTTTTATCGCGGCAGTTGCATAAGGCGTGGATGCCTCAAAAAATGCAGGATGCAATCGTGGAAGCTGCGGATAGTCCCAGTGATGATATTCGAGAAAAATTTGATGAGATATGTCAGGTTGTTCCAGCGGAAAAGAAAACATGGATAAATAGCGGGGGATCTGTTCAAACCACCGTTACGCGGTATTCTCGTCTGTTTGATCTGACAATTTTGGGAATGCATGAAAAAAGCTATGCGCATAATCTGTCGCATTTAGAGCTGTTTCCAGACCGAATCGCCTTGGAAAGTGGGCGGCCGGTTTTGGTGTTTCCATCCAACCCTCCGGTGGATTGTTTTGATAAAACCATCGTGATTGCGTGGGATGGCAAGCGGGCGGCGGCGCGGGCGCTGGCTGATGCTAAATTATTTTTAAAAGCCGGTCATAATGTTGATCTTGTGTCGATCGGGCGGATGCCGCTTGCCGAGGCAACCCCAGGCGTTGATATTGGGAAGCTTTTTAAAAACCATGGCTGGAACGTTACAATTAGTGAGATACCGCTGTCTAAAAAAACCATTTCGCAAACTCTTGTAGAGCATTGCCGCAACGTTGATGCCGGCCTTTTGGTGATGGGCGCTTACGAACATTCGCCGCTTCGCGAAGGGTTATTTGGGGGTGTGACACAGGATATTTCGCTTGGCGCCGAAATTCCCGTATTGATGAGCCACTAGCGTTTTTTAGACCTCCAATACGCAGTTGCCTAACCATCACATGCGTCTATACCGCCGGGTTGGCTGCGCAACCCAGACATTCTATTAAGGTTGCCAGTCTATCGGGTAGATCGCTTCATTCCGTCTCATGAAAAACGGCGTTAACGGTCCGTTATAGGTTGCTTTAATCGATGCGCCCAGGATTTTGACGCCAGCGTCTTGCAAATGGCGCTTAAGACGCGCAGCGTGAGCTTGATAATTTTTGTTGGTAGACCTACCAGAATATTGTATCACCGCGTAATATCCGCTGGGCACCGTAACCAATTTTACGGAGCCGTGTGACGGTGCTGGGGCCGTTTCTTTGGTAAAGGCTTGAGGCAAATAAAATTGCATTTGCGTTGCACCGTTTTGGTCGGTTTGCGTTACCGGAACGGTCATTGAAATTTTCGAAGAGGTTTCATTGGTGCCCGAAATATACGAAAATAATCGGCGAAACGCCGAATTGCTGCCGTGACCCTGAATGGTTTGAACAGCAAGCCGGTCTTTATAATGACGAATTTCATACGCGTCATTTGATTGCAAAAGTTTATATTCTGGCTCTTCATAGGCCATAGCGCCTCCGGAAAATAACGCCCAAACCATAAGGCTAATGATCACCATACGTGAAATTATTATCATGTTAGAGATATAGCTGTTTTCTGTCTTGAATCAATTGCGTATCTTTAAGCTATTGTTAATATTATATTTTAATTCTTTCATATGGATTTTGAGGGTTCTTTTTTTCCACGTAAAGGGTTAATTTATTTTTTTCTTACTATTTTTATCAAGATTAATTCTTTACAAAAATAGTCAACAAATATATTGATGGTTTATCAACTGAAAAAATATGGAAATATAACATGAAATCTTTTGTAAAACTGATCGCGGCTGGTCTCGTTCTCTCAAGCGCTGCTGAAGCCGAGGACGTGAACGTTTATTCTTATCGTCAACCAGAATTGATCAAGCCACTCACCGATGCGTTCACGGAAAAAACCGGTATCAAAGTGAATGCGGCTTATCTTAAAAAAGGTATGGTCGAGCGTATGAAAGCAGAAGGCAAACGCAGCCCTGTTGATGTGATGCTAACCGTCGATATTTCGCGCCTTGCGGCTTTGTTAGACGCGGGGTTAACGCAGCCGGTTGAGAGCGCATTACTGGAAGAGAACGTGCCCAGCCTGTATCGGGATCCGGGCAAGGAATGGTTTGGGTTAACCACGCGGGCTCGTATTGTTTATGCCAGCAAAGAACGTGTTGCTGCGGGTGAAGTGACAACCTATGAAGATCTTGCTGATCCAAAATGGCGCGGTAGGCTTTGCACGCGTTCGGGCACCAATGCCTATAATTTGGCGCTTATGTCGGCGGTGATTTATCACCACGGTGAGGCAGGTGCACAAACTTGGCTTGAGGGTGTTAAGGCAAATTTGGCGCGCAAACCTCAAGGCAATGATCGTGCGCAGGTTAAGGCCATCTGGGCAGGTGAATGCGATATTTCTATTGGGAACACCTATTATATGGGTAAAATGCTTGCGGATTCTGAACAAAAAGCTTGGGCAGACAGCGTCAATGTGTTGTTTCCTAGGTTTGAAAATGGCGGTACGCATGTAAATATTTCCGGTGTAGCCATGGCGAAATATGCTCCTAATAGAGAAAACGCGCTTAAGTTTATGGAGTTTTTGACATCTCCTGATGCGCAAGAGGTCTATGCGACTGCCAATTATGAATATCCAATCGCTCCGAACACTGAGCCAGCTGAATTGGTTAAGGGGTGGGGCGCGTTTCAGGCAGATGATGTGAATCTGATGGAATTGGCCGCGCGGCGCAAACTTGCCTTGAAAATCACTGAAGTTGTGGATTTTGACGGGTAAGCACATCGTGCTGGGCCCAGTATTAAAGCTGGGCCGGCCTATCACGCCGCGTTCCTGTCAAATTAAATCATGGCCGGGTAGGGCGGTTTTGGGCCGGGGTAGATGAAGCTCCGTGAAAGAGATCTTTCTTCTTTTGCAATTCGTTGCAGCCCTTACCCAGCTTCACGGGCGCGCGAGCAGGTAAAAGCCTTACTAAGATCCGTTGGTATTGTCTGAATGAGAAGAGGTGTCACATGACAGAAAATCTAACGGGTATCAGAGGGGCGGCGCCGGTTGGCTTAGTCCAAGACCTAACCCCGGATGAGGCGCTTTGTATTCGGTATTTACGGCTTTGGTGGGCGGGGCCAGAGGCGCAGGCGGAAATTTGGAATGAATTTTCACGAAGTTTAGGACCAACCCGCGCAAAGCAGGCGTTTTCGGCGTTTGAAAGCGTGTTTGCAATCTGTTCTAGCCATGGCCGCAGACCCTTCGTTTTAAATTGTGTGAATTGTAAATCCCTTGGTGGAGATGAATCGGGATTTGTCAATTTTCTGGGCTACGCTTTGGAGGGGCAGCGTGAAGATGCTTTTTTAATGGCCTGCAATTTTGTACGCCCTGAGGTTGCACTAATCCTGCTGAATTTCGCGATGGATCTTGCCCTTAATTTACGTCTGATTGCCATAAATATCAGGGTCGTGCAGGCGCAGCCTTCGCTTTGCAAACACTGGCATTGAGCTTATGATGCGTGTTAGCCGATCAGCTTCAAGTTAAGAGAGCTTCCCTTTTTATGAGTTATGACCTTTCCGCCAATGTTGATTTTGGGTCCCAATTCACTTGATCGGCAAAGGCAAATGGTCTGCCAGAATTGAATTGAATTCAATTGAAATGCCTAGATGTCGATAAAAATCAGTTGATTTTCAACGCGAATTTCGTGCGTTTAAGATATTATTTGTGACCTAAAGATACGCAAAGTGATGCCCAGAATAGAAATACGATTGCAACGCATTTTAACAATAAAACTTTTCTTAAGCCTCATTGGTCTATGGATTGAGAACTAAAATTCAAAAGCTTGGGGCTAATTCTGGCTAACCGCAGACTAAAATTATGTCAGAGCTTGGCCAGCTTTTGTCCGTAACAGGAACCGCTGGGCCCAAATGCTATGCATTATACAAAATTAAGCCCTCCAAAGGGAAATGACCAGCCAGCCTCGCCGCTTTGCCTTGCGGGTGCGGTTCAACAAATTTGTCGCGTTTATAAGCACGACCAAAGCCTTGCGTCGATCCGATGTTCTGCAGGTGTGAAAGAAGGTGAGTTTGGGGTTTATGAAGCCTGCACCGCCTTGGAGAGATTTGGTTTTCGCGCGCAGCTGGCTGATTGTGCGATCGAGCATCTGCCGGATCAACTTTGCCCACTTATTGCCTTTGACAAAAGTAACAATCCCTTTGTGATATTAGGCGTAGAGCCTTATGGACGCATCAACCTGCTGCGTTACGCCGATAGAACTGATCCAGAAAGGATTGGGCATGCGCGTTTTGAAGCTTTTTATTGCGGAGTTGTTCTCCGGGTGCAGAAATTAAGCAATGCGGAATGGCAAAAGAAAAAAGGCCATTGGTTTTTTTTCGGCATTTCTAAAAAGCCAGTGGCTTTATTGGCAAGTTTTATTGGCCACAATTATGACAAATATTTTGGCGCTATCAATTTCGATCTTCACAATGACGGTTTATGATCGGGTAATCCCAAACGCTGCCATTGAAAGCTTAATCGCCCTAACCGTTGGTGTGGTGATTGCTCTGGGTTTTGATTTTTTGATCCGTTACATCCGAGCCTTGTTTATCGATCAAGCAAGCCGCATTGCCGATTATGATGTATCGGTTCGTATTTTTGATCGAATACTATCTTTATCTGCAACCGAATACACCCTTAAGAAAGGCATGCTGGCGGGTGTTGTGCGCGAATATGAAGCCCTCCGCGAGTTTTTCACATCGTCGAGTCTGGTGCTTTTGGTTGATTTGCCCTTTGCGCTATTTTTTCTCTATGTCATTTCGATAATAGCCGGGCCCTTGGCGTATATAGGGCTTATTGCGCTGCCTGTTGTGATTGTCGCGGGGGTGGTTATGCAGCCGTTTTTATCGCGTTTCACACGGCTCTCTCAGCAACATGCGATAGCAAAGCAAGCGATTTTGGTTGAAACCCTGTCTGGTCTTGAAACTGTGGGCGTAACTGGGGCTGGTGCTTTGATGAAAACACGCTACCTAGCGGCATTGCGCGAACAGCTTGATACTGGTGCATCGTCTCGAACTTGTGGTCAGCTTCTCATAAATTTTTCAATGTCGGTGCAGCAATATGCACAAGTCTTTGCCGTGGTTTTTGGTGTTTTTCTGATAAAAAACGGTGATATTTCTCAAGGGGCATTTATTGCTGCGGTGATTTTGGGTGGGCGCGCCTTGGCACCATTGGCGCAATTGACGCATGCGCTCACTCGGGCAAATGCGGCGATCAGCGCTTATACCTCGTTGAACGATTTATTGCATGATTTCCCTCTCCAACGTTACCGCACATCTTCTATAAGCCGGTCTCAATTATCGGGAGCGATCGAGTTTCGCGATGTCAGTTTTAAATTTAAAGGCGAGTCCAAACCCTTAATTTCGAATTTATCGTTTAAAATTTATGCGGGTCAGACCGTTGTTTTGCTTGGTGAAATGGGATCCGGAAAGTCAACAATCCTAAAGTTGATTGCAGGTGTTTTGCAGCCCTGTTCAGGGCAGGTTTTGGTGGATGGGGTAAGTGTCCGGCAATTGGATCGACAGGATAGGCAACAGAATATTGGTGTGATGTTGCAAGATGCATGGATGTTTTCTGGCAGCATTCAAGAAAATATTCAAACGGGCGCTCTGCGTCATACGGATGCCGATATGACGAAGCTGGCCCAGTTCTGGGGTTTGTCTGGTTTGATCTCTCGCGAGCAGTCTGAGGGTATCGCCGGTCTTTCTGATAAAACAGCCGTTCTTTCAGGAGGGCAACGACAAGCGGTTAGCCTGGCCCGCGCATTCGTGCACGACCCTTCAATTTTGCTTTTGGATGAACCGACGAGCGCAATGGATCCAGCCTCGGAGGGTCATATTGCGGATAATCTTATCCATATGAGATCGGATAAAACGATGATCATAGTCACCCATCGCAGCGCCTTGTTCAACGCTGCCGATCGCGTGTTGGTGATTAAGCAGGGCCAGATTGTTGCTGATCAATATCCCAGCAATCTCATGGCGAAGACCTGACTGCGATGCGCGTGTGACGGATATTGGCGGTAAAGATCACCCGAAAAGGCCTTTTGGTCGTTTTGTGTTTTACTCTGCTTTGCTTTTAACGATCATTGCGCTGCTTGGTGGCCTTTTATTTTGGGCCGCAACGTTTGAAATTGACCGCGTTGTGCGCGGCAATGGAGTGCTGGTTTCCAAAAGTTCAAACCAACATGTTCAGACCGCCGTTTCCGGGGTGATTTTAAAGCGTTTGGTGAAGCCGGGTGATCGGGTTCTACAGGGGCAAGCCCTATTTGAATTGGACTCAAGTGAGGCGCGCATGCGCTATCAACAGGCCGCTTTAAAGCGAGACCATTTGAAAATTCAATTGCAGCGTGTATGTGCGGAACTTACCTCTGATAAGCTAAATTTTTTTGGTTTCGATACGCATGCAAGTCAAGATTTCATTCAAAATCAAATCGCGCTTTATCATTCTGAACAGGCTGAGTTTGCTGCGAAAATATCAATATTAAAACAACGAATTCTTCAGCGCAGCAGTGAAATTAAAAGTATCGAGGCAAAGGATAAGGCACTTCAGTATATCTTAAGCCTTCAAGAGCTGCACCTTAAAAAGGTTGAAAAGCTCGTGGCTAAAGGTGTGAGGTCAAAGGTTCAACTTTTGACCTTGCTCAAAGAGCATGCCGAGACTCTTTCAAGAGCTGCTGCCCTGCCGTTTGCGCTTGAACAGGTTCGGGCACAGCGCCATGAACTTCAAGAACAAGAGAAAGAGATGCGGCAAGCCAAACGCATTTCTGCATTAACAGAGCAAGCCAAATTGAAGGCAAGCTTGAGCGAAACTTTGTTGCTATTGCCAATTCTACAATCTTCGTTGGCACGGCATTCAATTTATGCGCCTGTTGGTGGCGTAATAAATCAGATAAATTTTATGTCGGAAAATGCCTTGGTTAAAAAGGGCGAGGTTGTTGCTGAGCTGATTCCAAAAGCTGTTGAATTGATGGTTCATGCGCAGCTTGATCCAAAGGATTTACCCAATATTGCGAAAGGCGATAAAGTGAAATTGCGTTTAACTACCAAAGATTCTTACCAATTTGCCAATTTGGATGGCTATGTTCAAAGAATTTCTGCGGATGTTATAAAGACATCAAAATCTGATAAGTCGTTTTATTTCACAAGAATCTCGATCAAAAGCAACTCGTCCGGGGTTGTTCAAGACCTGCCTCGCTTAAGGCCTGGGATGGAAATAGAATTCAATATATTGTCCGGAAAAAGGACCGTCCTGGATTACCTCGCGCAACCTGTTGCGCGTGTTCAAAAGCGTGCTTTTAGGGATTAAGCGTTTGGAATGGCGAAGACAGGAATAAGACCCGATATGCTTGGGCCCTCATGGTCCATTTCGAGCTAAATCCGAACCTTTTTATTTAAACGGTAAGCTCAACTTGCGGGTAAAATTCGCGTCACCACCTGTTTGGTATAAAGAGACAGTGCAAGGACTTCATATCGCAAATCAAAGAGCGCGCAAAACTCATTTAACGCCTTAAACTCATCCTGCTGCCAACCCTTGTTGATAATCAATTCATCAAAAATGATCACCGTCTGTTCATCTATGACGGATCGTGCATTTTTAAGCGCGCTCAAGGTTGATCCATAAAGATCTGCATCAAGATTTATCAATGCAGCTTTTGGGCGATCAGTTGCAAAAAAGGTTGGTAACGTTTTGTCAAACTCACCAACGATGAACTCACCTCCGGGGATTTCTGGCACTGTTCCAAAGCTGCTATATGACCCTTTGGGAACAGATCGCCAATCTTCGGGCAGGCCCTCAAACGTATCAAACCCAAATCCTTTTTCATAACTCTTCATCAAATACCTGAACGAGTCTCCCATCCAAACACCAAACTCATAAAAGGGGCGTGACTGGTCTGATAAAGATGTGGCAAGGTCGAAAATCGACCAGCGATTAAAATGTAAGCTGGGCTTTTCTTCCAAAGACAACACCCATTCAATACTTTTCAAGATTGGGTCGTCAGATAATTCGCTCTTCATTAACGAGTCAAAATGGCTTCGATCGCCCTTGAACGCGTTCATACCGGCTAGCGTAAAAATTGCGTCACGATACATAGGCTCTGCCTTGAGGCACATTTCCACAATTGCCTGTGCAGTTTCTGCATCGCTTACCGTAGAGTGCAGGTTCCAATAGGCGCGAAAACTATTCTCATCGATATCAATCGCTTTCAAAAAACAATCCTGCGCGCCCTTAATATCGGCGCGATCGTTCAATAGGTTACCATAATTATTATAGGCAGGAGAGAAGTGCGGGTTGATCTTAAGAGCAGCTTTTAAATGTTGCTCTGATCTATCCAGCAATCCAAGCGATTTGAGAGATACGGCCAGGTTGTTATGATAGTTGACCTTGTTGTCCCGTTGCATGTTGTGCTCTGCGGGGCAGGGTTTAATTTCGATCGCTTGTTCATAGTGAAAAATTGCTTTTACGTCATGTCCCAGTTTCGAATAGCTTTCCGCCATAACGTTATGAAGAAAGATGGACTCTGGAAACTCGCTCAAAAGCTGGCCTGCGGATGAAACAACAGATTCGTATTCGCCCTTTTGAAACAGATTGATCAACAGCTTTGACAAGATAGGATTGATCAAAGACTGAGTATCTGACGCACCGCCCGTTTCAATCTCGGCCAGCTCTGCTTGGGATGAAATGGAAAAGGTCTCTTCAAGAGAGGCTGCAACGGATGAACAGGTCATAGCTGCCGATAGATCGGATGTTCTGTTAAGTTCAAAAGCTGGCATGGCGGATCTCCTTCAGGAATAGAAACGACCGCAGGCGATTTTGTTTAGCGCTTTTAGGGATTAAAATTTTAATTTTGATAGAATTTTTAATTTTAAATCCCGTTTCTTGAAAGAGATTTTATTAAAAACTATTCAATACAGCTGGCACGGCTATCGCTTAACACATCTCAGGTGATTTAAACCGGGCTTATCTGCCCCAGCTGCGCAGGGGACCACAATCGACATGGACAAAATTTGACCGTGAATAACGCCCAACGCCGCCAGCCTTGCAAGAATTAGCAGCTTTGGAAAGTTGACGAACTGATCGCGATGACAGTCGAAGATCCGCAGCTTGCCCAGAAATATGCAAAGATTTCTTGGCCACCAAACGCGATTGACGGCGCAGCATCGCATTTGTCTTAGCGCTGCGATACCCAGAAAGCAGCTGATATGGCTCATCCGTGTCCAAAAGGCGGTGACTGGCTGCCATGATGTCGATCGTGCGCAAATCAATTTGTTTAATTTCGTTGCGACGCCAATCTCGCATTATGCGATTGATTTCGTCGATAGCCTCAGGAATATAATGCCCGTCGATCCAGTAGACCGTATTGACCCGCTCGCCGCTGCGCTTTGAATACATATTCAGGCTACGAATATCGCCTGATCTGCGCAGGAAACCAGCGGCTTTGGAAAAGGTAGGCGCGGCCGACACGAGCGTTGCCGCAAATGCACCAAGCAAAAAGCGTCGCGATATCGCGGTGCAGTTTTGCGTGTGATCCATTCCCGAGAGCCCTTTTTAAATATTTCGCACAGGCGATCAAAACGTGCTCACCCACAAATCGCTTCTTGCCATAAAAGAGAGCATTAGCCAAGATTTTATTTACCGATAGGTTGTGTCTGACACTTTTTAGGGCAGTTTTTGCCTCTATTCTGCGGTCGTTTTTATCTAAAATCCGTGAAATTGGGTTGGTTTTAAAAGATCCGTCACCAAAAAGTGACGTGATCTGTGCTTCCAATCAACTACATATGCTTTATAAAGGGATACGGAATACCAAGGGTGGGAAAAGCGATGGTCGGCCAGCTGGACGAGCAAATAAAAAGATCATTTTTTATTAAACTGTGTTTTTTTTGCGTCATTTTTTTTACGGTTTTCGCGCAGAGCGCGCGGGCTGAACTGGCTGATTTTGCGTTTAAATTGGGCTTGCTAGAAGAGGTAGCAGGCGAAAAAGAAGTTGAAGGTTTTTACCAAAACCGGAATTTCATGCCGGTTTGGATAGGGCAGGGAACCGCCGCTACTGAGCGACGCACGGCTTTATTCACAGCGCTGGAACAGGCTGATTTGCACGCGTTGCCTATGAGGCGCTATAGGGATGACTTAGGGCTTTTTAAAAAGCGCAGCCAAGATGGAAGGCAATTGGGTATCTTAGAAGGCCAGCTTACAATGGCTTTTTTACGATACGCAAAAGACGTTCATGCCGGTCTTTTAAAGCCCAGCAAAGTGGACGAATTGATCTTCCGAAAGTTGCCGCGGATTAATCAAGGCGAGCTTTTGCAACGGGTTGTGTCAGAACCGGCAAAAGCCGTTTTAAACAGCTTACCACCGCAAAGCGACGCCTATAAGAACCTGATGAAGGCGCGGCAAAAACTGCTTAAGGCGCGTCTGGATGCACCATGGGGGCCGGTTTTGTTAGATGAACGGCTGTCCAAAGGTGCCGAGGGAGATCAAGTTGTTCAACTTCGCAACCGATTGATATCACAGGGCTACTTGAAGCAAACGGCTTCTGCTCGGTTTGATGGTGATTTGCGGTTGGCGCTTCAACGCTTCCAAAAAGATCATGGGTTATCGCCTGACGGCATCGCCGGCAGCAATACGATTGCTGAGTTGAACGTTCCACTATCGCAGCGCTTGCAATCTATAGAAGTCGCCATGGAACGGGAACGTTGGATTAATCATCCGAAACAAAATCGCCAAATTGTGGTGAATTTAACCGATTACACGGTCAAGTTGATAGAAAACGGCGCGGTAAGATTCCAAACTCGCTCGGTGGTGGGCGCGGATATTGATGATCAGCGCAGTCCAGAGTTTTCAGATGTAATGGAATATATGGTTATAAATCCAACTTGGAATGTTCCAAAATCGATAACGCTAAATGAATATTTGCCTGAGCTGCAGGAAGATCCAAGCGCGCATAGCTATCTTACGCTTTATGATCCAGACGGGCAGGTTGTTGATCGAGACTTTGTTGATTTTTTGGCCTATGATCAAGACAGCTTCCCCTTTGATTTAAAGCAGCTGCCATCGCAAACAAATGCGCTTGGGTTGGTAAAGTTTATGCTGCCCAACCCGCATAATATTTATTTGCATGACACTCCCTCTAAAGCCTTATTCGCGAAAGAAACGCGGGCTTTCAGCCATGGTTGTATTCGCCTGCATCAGCCTTTTGATTTTGCGTTTGAGCTGTTGTCAGACCAAAGCTACGATCCCGTTGGCGATTTTTACCGACTTTTAGATGCGGGCGAAGAGGCCAGCATTATCCTTAAAAACCCAGTTCCTGTTCACATTATCTATCGCACCGCCGTTACAGAATATGATGGACGGATTGGGTTCAGACGCGATATTTACGGCCGTGACGCGCGTATTTTTGAGGCCTTACGGATGGCAGGGCTGGCGTTAGAGGCCACGCAAGGCTAAACCAGTCTAAGATGGAAAAAAAAATCGCGTATACACTTAAAGATATTGCGGCGTCTCTCGGCCTTACGCTGAAGGGGGACCCGAACTTGCGCGTGCAGAGCGTCTCAGAACCCAGTAGCGCCAAGCAAGGCCAACTGGCTCTGGCCATGTCGCCCGCCTATGAAGCCCAACTTAGCGAAGGTGCGGCTGAAATGGCGATGCTGCGTGCAGGGGCGGATTGGCAAGCGCTTGGATTACGCGCAGCGCTTTTGGCGCCGCGCCCGAAATTTGCGTTGTCGGGTCTATCCGAGATGCTTGATCCTGGACAATCTGTACCGCTGGGCATTCACCCATCTGCAGTGATTGATCCGAGCGCAAAGCTTGGGCAAAACCTTTGCATCGGTCCTTTCTGTTATATCGGTCCAAACGCTGAAATAGGCGATGACTCTTTGATAGGCCCTTATTGTCATATCGGCGCTTCTAGCGTTTTGGGTGATCATGCGCGCCTGCGCGAGGGTGTTAAAATTGGCGCGCGTGTGAGGATTGGGGATCGCTTTATCGCGCAGCCAGGGGTTGTTATTGGGGCGGATGGCTTTTCGTTCGTGACACAAGAGATTTCAGGCGTTGAGGCTGCCCGTGCAACCTTGGGCGATCAAACCGCCTCGGTTCAGCAGCAGAGCTGGGCGCGGGTGCATTCTTTGGGCAGCGTTACCATTGGCGATGATGTCGAACTGGGGGCCAATACATGCGTTGATTGCGGTACAATCCGCGATACTGTTCTCGGTGATGGTGTGAAATGCGACAATCTTGTTCAAATCGGTCATAATGTGACGATTGATCAACACAGTTTGATTTGCGCGCAGGTGGCGATCGCGGGATCAACCCGAATTGGCAAACATGTTGTGCTGGGCGGGCAAACGGGGGTGAGCGATAATTTATTTATTGGTGATCACGTGATCACAGGCGGCGCAACGAAAGTGCTTTCTAATGTTCCTGCGGGGCGCGTTATGCTAGGCTATCCAGCTATGAAGATGGACAGCCACCTTGAGGCCTATAAGGCTTTGCGCCGCTTGCCGCGCTTGATGCGCGATTTTGCAGAGTTCAAAGCCCGGTTTTTAAATCAAAAAGATGAATCTTTTAAGGATAAGAATTAGAAGGTTGAAGTCATGAATGTGGAAAAAAAAGTTATTGAAATCATAGCTGAACTTGCGGTTCTTGAAGTCGAGGACGTTTCCTTAGACAGCAGTTTAGACAGTTTGGGGATCGATAGTCTGGGGCTGGTCGAAAGTATTTTTGCAATAGAAGAAACCTTTGACATTCAAATACCCTTCAACGCGAATGATCCGCAAAATAGTGATTTTGACATCTCATCCGTGGCAACAATCATTGCTGGAATTCAAGAATTGGTGGCAAAAAAGCTGTGAAAAGGGTTGTGATTACAGGCGCGGGCACAATCAACGCGCTTGGGCATACTGTCAACGAAACCTTCGAGGCGATGCGTGAGGGGCGCTGCGGCATCGCTCCGGTCACGTTTCGCGACGTAGAGCGGTTGTCAATTCAGATCGGAGGGCAGGTTCGCAACTTTACCCCCGAAGGGGTGTTCAATCGCCAGCAATTGGTTCTATATGATCGGTTTACGCAATTTAGTTTATTGGCCGCGAAAGAGGCGTTAGAGCAATCTGGCTTGGTTTTTACTGGAGAACTTGCCGCGACATCGGGTGTGGTTTTGGGCACTGCTGGCGGCGGAGTGAGCACCTGGGATGACAATTATCGCGCCGTATATGAAGAAGGTAAAAACCGCGTACATCCGTTTGTTGTGCCCAAGCTGATGAATAATGCAGCGGCGAGCCATATTTCGATGGAATATAATTTGAAGGGCCCCAGCTTTACGGTGTCAACCGCTTGTGCCAGTTCCAATCACGCCATGGCGCAAGCTTTTCAATTGGTCCGCTCGGGCATGTCGCCCGCAATGGTAACGGGGGGATCTGAATCCATGCTCTGTTTTGGCGGTGTTAAAGCCTGGGAAGGTTTGCGGGTGATGAGCCGGGATGCCTGCCGCCCTTTTTCGGCCAATCGCAATGGCATGGTGCAGGGCGAGGGCGCTGCAATATTTGTGTTCGAAGAATTGGAACATGCAAAGGCCCGCAAGGCCGAAATTCTGGCTGAAGTTGTTGGCTACGCGATGTCCTCGGATGCTGCTGATATTGTGATGCCATCTAAACAGGGGGCTGAACGTGCAATCGCGGGTGCGCTAAAAAATGCAGGTCTTAATCCAGAAGATGTCGGCTATATCAATGCGCATGGCACGGGCACAGCTGCGAATGACAAAACCGAATGCGCAGCCGTGGCAACGGTGTTTGGGCGCCATGCGGATGATTTGATGATCAGTTCTACGAAATCCATGCATGGTCATGTGATCGGCGGCACGGGGGCGGTGGAACTTTTGGCCTGTATTATGGCATTGCGCGATAGCGTTGTCGCCCCGACAATCGGTTACGAAGAGGCAGATCCGGAATGCGCGCTGGACGTTGTGCCCAACATTGCGCGGGAGGCGTCTGTGAGCGTGGCGCTCAGCAATGCCTTTGCATTTGGTGGTCTAAATGCTGTTATTGCTTTGCGAAAGTTTTAGCCCAATATAGAAGCGTGATGCTTCGGCAGGCTTATGCCAGCGATTTACTTTGACAGGCTAAAACCCTTTGCCGAGCCCGTTTAACGTGTTCTTAAGGCGTGCAGGAACATAGCCTTGCTGCCCATTTTGCCAGTTTTTGGGTTTGGTGTTCATGCCCAAATAAGGCTTGGCAAAATATCCCCCGATTCCCATCGCGGATAAAAGAATAACGATCAAAAGAAACTGCTTCATTTCAGGATCCTAAAAGCTTTTCCTTTGATTGAAAAGCATCTGCGTTTACGCGCGCTTGGTGATCCAGCCACCGCCCAAGACACGGCTGCTGTCCGTATCATAAAACACGCAGGCTTGCCCCGGGGCAACGCCTTCTTCTGGGTTTAAAAGTTCGACTTCGCCCGTCGTATCGCTGAGCGGTTTTACAAGCGCCTCTTTCGGCCCTCGCGTAGACCGCAATTTAACCGAGAGATGCCATTCTGCCCTATCTTGAAAAGGAATATCTCCTAACCAATTGATGCCCATAATAGGCACTTTGCGCACCGCCAATAAGTGCTTTGGACCCACAATAACCTGCTTTTTTTCAACGTCTAAGCCGACCACATAAATAGGGTCAGCCAAGCCACCAATTCCCAGACCTCTGCGTTGCCCAATCGTATAATGGATCACGCCGTGATGCTGGCCCAATATTGTACCATCCACCCCCACTATGTCCCCCGGTTCGGCGGAGCCGGGGCGCAGCTTCTCAATCACCGCTGCATAATTTCCATCGGGAACGAAGCAAATATCCTGACTGTCTGGTTTGCTGGCCACATCCAGCCCATATTTTTGGGCCAAGGCGCGTGTTTGTGCTTTCGAAGTCAAATGTCCAAGCGGAAACCGCAGAAAGTCAACTTGAGGTTGGGTGGTGGAGAATAGGAAATAGCTTTGGTCGCGCGTGGCATCGCCAGCCTGATGCAATTCGGCTTTATTTGGGCCTTGTTTGCGCTGAATATAATGGCCGGTCGCCATGCAATCTGCTTCAAGGTCCCGCGCCGTTTGCATCAGATCTTTGAATTTCACCCGTTCATTGCAGCGAATGCAGGGCACTGGCGTTGCCCCGGCCAGATAACTATCTGCAAAGTCATCGATCACAGCCTCTTGAAAGATATTTTCATAATCCAGCACGTAATGCGGAAAGCCCATATTCTCGGCCACGCGGCGCGCGTCATGAATATCAATACCTGCGCAACACGCGCCTTTCTTTGCCAAAGCGGCCCCATGATCGTAAAGTTGCAGAGTAACGCCAACCACATCATAGCCTTCACTCGCCAATTGTGCGGCTACAACGGAACTGTCGACACCGCCCGACATGGCTACGACGACGCGTGTTTCCGCAGGTGGTTTTGCAAACCCTAAGGAATTGAGGTGCGGTCCTGTCACGAGAGTTCCTTTTTGTTAACGTCTAAACAAGATCACATTTTAAACATTTTTATCGTGACGGTTCATTAGACATTAAGCCGCCTGACCGCAATCTTTTCTTTGGGAAAAGGGGGGTGCTATGCGGTTCAGCAAAGCTATGAAAACTGGCGCGGGGTTGGTGCGCCTTGCGGATGGATCACTTTTAAGCGTCGCGGATTTACCGCCTCGCGACACAAGGCGGTGGGTGGCCTCGCGCAAACTGGCAGTGGTGCGGGCTGTACTTTATCAATTACGGTCCCAAGAAGAGGTACTTGAAACCTACAGCATCAGCGAAGAAGAATTTTATGATTGGGTACGGTGCCTGGCGGCCAATGGTCCCTCTGGTTTAAAAATAACATCGCGTAGCAGTATTTCACGCTAGAGTTACGTTTATTGCGTTATGGTAACGAGTGGTTAACCTTTATGGTGAAGCCTTGGTGACGCTCGTATGTGTTGGAGAGTGAAATGCGTATTCTATTGGTTGAAGACGATGCGACAACATCGAAAAGTATCGAGATGTTGCTATCTCATGCTAGTTTGAACGTGTATACGACAGATCTTGGAGAAGAAGCGATCGACTTGGCCAAACTCTATGATTTTGACCTGATACTTCTAGATTTGAAATTGCCGGATATGAGCGGGCATGAGGTGTTGCGACAATTGCGCTTGGCGCGGATCGATACGCCGACGCTGATATTATCGGGCGATGATAATACAGATAGTAAAATTCGGGGCTTGGGCTCTGGCGCAGATGATTATTTGATCAAACCATTTCACCGTGAAGAGCTGGTTGCGCGGATCCATGCGATCATCCGGCGGTCGAAAGGGCATTCTCAATCGATCATTGAAACAGGTAAAATAGCGCTTAACTTGGATGCAAAAACCGTAGAGGTGGATGGAAAAAGCGTACATCTGACTGGAAAAGAATATCAAATGCTAGAGCTTCTTTCGTTGCGCAAGGGAACCACATTGACCAAAGAGATGTTTCTAAATCACCTATATGGCGGTATGGATGAGCCGGAACTTAAGATAATAGATGTTTTTATTTGTAAATTGCGTAAGAAATTATCGCGTGCCAGCGCGAATGAAAATTATATCGAAACCGTCTGGGGCAGGGGTTATGTTTTGAAAGATCCCAAACCCAGCCAAAACGAACCGGTTGCTATGGCTGTTGGTGCCTAAACAAATTAAAGATTCTTCTCTGGACCGCGGTTTCAAGCCACTCTATCACAGAGCCAATAGGCTTGGAGTGGACAACCGGTGGATACTGAGAGGATCGATGTTGCAAAACTGACAAGGGCGGAAGCTGAAAATGAGCTTGCACGCTTGGCATCGCTTTTAAATCAAGCAAATATTGCCTATCATGCGAACGATAATCCGCTTATCAGCGATGCAGATTTTGATAGCCTGAAACGTCGAAACGCTGAAATTGAAACGCGTTTTGCTTCGTTGAAGCGCAGTGATAGCCCTTCGGATAAAATTGGTGCTGTCGCCGAGTCTGGGTTTTCAAAAGTTGCGCATAGCCAACGCATGCTTTCGCTTGGAAATGCGTTTGATGAACAGGATGTTGATGAGTTTGATGAACGCATTCGGCGTTTTTTGGGCCTTAAGGCTGAGGCCGTTTTAACCTATACTGCAGAACCGAAGATTGACGGGCTTTCATTGACGCTGAGATATGAAGCTGGGCAGCTTGTGCAAGCGGCCACGCGGGGTGATGGCAGTGTTGGCGAAAATGTCACTCAAAATGCGCGCATGATCGCGGATATTCCGCAGGTTTTAAAAGATGCTCCGCCCGTGTTGGAAGTGCGCGGAGAGGTTTACATGGCGCGTTCTGACTTTCAACGTTTGAACGAAACCCAAGCCCAAGCCCAAGCCAAGCGATTTTCCAATCCGCGCAATGCGGCGGCGGGGTCTTTGCGGCAGTTGGATGCAGAAATTACGCGTAGCCGGCCATTGAAATTTTTTGCCTATGCTTGGGGTGAGCTTTCCCATCCGCTTGGAGCCTCGCAAAGCGAGGTTCTCAAATTCTTTTCTAAGCTGGGGTTTGAGATCAATCCATTAACGCTTACTTGCCAATCTGTTGCGCAGTTGATTGCGCAGTATCAACATATTTCAGCGCTGCGGGCTGATCTGGATTACGATATTGATGGGGTGGTTTATAAAATAGATGAGCTGGCGCTTCAGCAACGATTGGGAGAGCGCTCGACAACCCCGCGCTGGGCGATTGCGCATAAATTTGCAGCCGAAACTGCCTGGACGGATCTGGAAGCGATTGACATTCAAGTGGGGCGGACCGGCGCCCTAAGCCCGGTTGCCCGTCTTGTGCCGGTAACGGTTGGGGGCGTTGTTGTGTCAAACGCGACGCTTCATAATGAAGATTATATCTCGGGTTTGGATTCCAATGGCGCCAAAATTCGAGCTGGACGCGATATACGCCCCGGCGATCGTGTACAAGTGTATCGCGCGGGTGATGTTATTCCCAAAATTGCTGATGTTGATTTAACCTTTCGCGATCAAGCTCGCGCCAAATATACATTTCCGCAAAATTGCCCCGAATGTGGCAGCCCTGCGATCCGAGCAACTGGTGATGCGGTGCGGCGCTGCGCCGGGGGGTTGATTTGCCCTGCGCAAAGTATTGAACGGCTTAAGCATTTTGTTTCGCGCAAAGCCTTCGACATTGACGGGCTCGGCTCAAAGCAAATTGAAATGTTCTTCAAAGATGAAGGTCTGCCGATCCGTGAACCGGCTGATATTTTTACGCTCCAACAGCGCGATGAAGAAAAAATCGCGCAACTGAAAAATCGCGATGGCTGGGGGCGTAAAAGCGCCGAAAATTTATTTCAAGCGATCCAGGAGCGTCGCACCATTGGCTTTGGCAGGATGCTTTTCGCGCTGGGTATTCGTCACGTTGGAGAGGTGGGTGCAAATGTATTGGCTGGCCATTATAAAAAATGGAGCACCCTGATCGAGGCGCTTGATCAAGCCCAAAATGCCCAGAGCGAGGCATGGGCCGAGTTGCTATCGATTGATGGGGTCGGCGAGGTGATGGCGCAATCGCTTGTTTCTGCGTTTCAATCGCCTAGCGAACGAGCCGCGATTGAGAGGTTATGCGGGTGGTTAGAGATTACAGATGCAGAGACCATTGCCGCGCAGGATCATGTTATTTCGGGAAAGACGGTTGTGTTCACCGGCTCTCTCGAAAAAATGTCGCGCGCTGAAGCCAAAGCGCAAGCCGAACGGCTTGGTGCAAAGGTTGCAGGGTCGGTTTCGGCCAAAACAGATTTTTTAGTTGCAGGCGCTGCAGCGGGGTCAAAAGCCAAAAAAGCCGTAGATTTGGGCATAACCGTGCTTGATGAGGAAGAATGGTTGGCTATGCTTGCGCCATTATGACAAGCCGACCAGAAATTCTTTTTCCCCTTTTCGCCGACCTTTCAACCTTAACGGGGGTTGGCAGCAAAACGGCAAAAAGCTTTTCCGGTTTACAGGTATTTCGCCCGCGCGATTTGATTTTTACCTTGCCGCAATCGCTGATCGATCGGTCTTTGGTGGCAACTGTTTATGGCCAACCAACGGGCAAAACCGTGACGGTTTCGGCTTTGGTTCTGGCGCATCGGCCCGGCGCCAGAAAATCAGCCCCCTATCGCGTTGAGATGGAAGATTCGCGCGGCGTTTTCCAATTGATTTTTTTTCACGCCCGGGCGGATTACCTTGCTAAGGTTTTGCCGGTTGGTGCAACACGGCTGATTTCTGGCAAAGTGGAAAGTTTTGATCAGCTTATCCAGATTGCGCATCCTGATTATATTTTAGAGGTCGAACACAGCGCCTCTATTCCGGCTATTGAGCCGGTCTACCCGCTCACGGCGGGGATCACTCAGAAAACAGTCGCAAAAGCGCTGGGCTCGGCCTTGACCAAGCTGCCCGAACTGGAAGAATGGATTGATCCTGCACAAAAAGCCCGCTCTGGGTGGCCGTCTTGGCAGCACGCAGTCCAAATCGCGCATCAGCCGCGCACGATGGCTGATTTGATGGCCGTTGCACCGGCGCGGCAGCGCTTGGCGTATGATGAATTTATGGCGCATCAATTGACGTTGGGTTTGGCGCGTGCGCGCTTGAAAAAAGCTGCTGGAAGGCCTTCTATGGGCACAGGTTTGTTGCGCCGCGCGGTTTTGGCCAGCTTGCCGTATCAAGCAACAAAGGCGCAGCTTCGCTCAATCGATGAAATTGCGGCGGATATGCGTGCGACGTCACGCATGAACCGGCTGCTGCAGGGCGATGTGGGATCAGGAAAAACGCTGGTTGCCTTTATGGCCTTGCTGATTGCGGTTGAAGCTAAGGGGCAGGGTGTTTTAATGGCCCCAACCGAAATATTGGCGCGTCAGCATCTTGAAGGCTTGCAGCCGCTTGCAGAGGCGGCGGGCGTTTCCCTAGCGCTTTTGACAGGGCGTGACAAAGGCAAAGACCGCCTGGCAAAATTGCAAGCTTTGCACACCGGTCTAACCGATATTCTTATTGGCACGCATGCGGTGTTCCAATCTGATGTAGCGTTTTGCGATTTACGGTTGGTGGTGGTTGATGAGCAACACAGGTTTGGCGTACGCCAGCGTTTGGAATTGGGCCGTAAAGGGGATAGGCCAGATGTTTTGGTGATGACGGCCACTCCGATTCCACGGTCTTTGGCTTTGGCGCAATATGGCGATATGGACGTGTCGGTTTTGGATGAAAAACCTCCTGGACGGCAGCCTATAACAACCGCAATGGTCTCAACTGAGCGCATCCAAGAGGTGCTTGGTCATCTGCGTGCGGCGATCAAAACTGGACAGCAAGCCTATTGGGTGTGCCCATTGGTGGAAGAAAGCGAAGTGCTGGATTATAAATCTGCCAGCGATCGATTTGCGTCGCTGCGCGCTGCTTTGGGTGAGGGGGTGGTTGAGCTTGTGCATGGGCAAATGCCCGCCCCCGATAAAGATGCGGCAATGGCGCGCTTTCAAAGCGGTGATGCAAAAGTTCTTGTGGCAACAACCGTGATTGAGGTGGGGGTTAATGTGCCACAGGCAAGCATAATGGTTATCGAACGCGCCGAGGCGTTTGGACTGGCGCAGCTTCATCAACTTCGCGGACGCGTTGGGCGGGGCTCGCAGAAATCAACCTGCCTTTTGCTTTATCAAGCGCCCCTATCTGCAGGTGGCAAAAAACGTTTGGAAATTTTAAGGCAAACGGATGACGGGTTCGTGATCGCCGAAACGGATTTGCAAATGCGCGGGGCGGGAGATTTGATCGGCACGGTGCAATCTGGTCTGCCGCAGTTTCGTATCGCGGATCTCGAGGCGATGACGGATTTAATGGAAACCGCTCAAAGCGATGCGCGCACGTTGCTAAGCCTTGACCCAGAACTCACATCACAGCGCGGAAAGGCCGCGCGCGGTCTGCTTTGGTTGATGGAACAAGATAAAGCAATTCATTTATTGTCAGTGGGTTAGCCAAGATATACGCACTTTGTTCTCAAATGTTCTCGAAAAACCTTTACATTCCCCCCAAAAAATGGGAACAAAGCATAAACATTAGTTGGGGTGATACAATGCGCGAAATAAAAGCAATTCTGAAACAGTCTGGTGAACATGTGATCAAAGACATGTTCGGTGCGGTGTCGTTGATGTTTATACTGGGCGTTGCCTTGCATCTTCCAGGCTGGTCTTGACCCTGTATGAAAGTCTGAATTCATTTCTACATAACAAATGACGGTGCTCAGACCAACAAGTCGGGCACGTTGTTATCAGAGACGTAACACTTTAAGGCAGGGATGACGTACACCCCAGCTCGTTTACTTTAGGGTGAAATTAGTCTGCTTGTTAAAAAAAACTGCCGATGTGATCAGCTAACTGCATTTCAAACCTCATATTTGGAACGTTAGCTTCTGGGTGTTCTTAACAGCACGCGAGTAATAGCTTACGCGTATTCTCCGGCGTCATTTCCACGGGGTTTCCGCCTGTGCTGGGATCACTTAGGGCCCCCGCAACTACGCGATCAATATCAATATCTGCAATACCAAGCGCGGTCAGCGATTTTGGAATATGCAACGAGGCGTTAAGGTCATCCACAAATGCGCAAAATCCATCAAAACCGCCTTGAATGTTAAGATAGTTTGCCGCGGCGGATAACTTTTCCTCAATAGCGGTTTTATTGAATTGCAAAACAGCCGGCATACAAACCGCGTTCGTAGTGCCATGATGCGTGTGATACATGGCCCCGATCGGATGCGATAAGGCGTGAATGGCGCCCAGACCTTTTTGAAAGGCTGTCGCCCCCATCGCCGCGGCAGACATCATATGCGCCCGCGCTTCAAGGTCGCTGCCATCCGCATAAGCGCGGGGCAAAAAGGTTTTAACAAGCCGCATGCCTTCCAGGGCCATGCCCTGCGACATCGGATGGTAATGGGGCGAACAAAACGCTTCAACGCAATGCGCAAACGCATCCAAGCCAGTGCCAGCTGTGATGAACTTTGGCATTCCAACCGTTAGTTCTGGATCACAAATTACCACGCTTGGCAAAAATTTTGGGTGGAAAATGATTTTCTTTTCTTCGGTTATGGAATTGGTAATCACCGAGGCGCGGCCCACTTCTGACCCTGTTCCAGCCGTGGTTGGTACGGCCACAATTGGTGCAATTGCATCGGCATCTGCGCGTGTCCACCAATCTCCGATATCTTCGAAATCCCACAAAGGGCGCGTTTGACCCGCCAGAAACGCCACCAGCTTTCCCAGATCAAGTCCCGAGCCTCCTCCAAAAGCCACAACTCCGTCATGTCCGCCTTCCTTAAAGGCGGCAACGCCTGCGGCAGCATTTTTTTCATTCGGGTTTGGATCCACATCCGCAAAAAGGGCCCGGCCAAGGCCAGCGGCCTCAAGCAGGTCTAAAGCCCGGGTTGTGATATCCATCTTGGCCAAGCCACGATCCGTGATCAAAAGTGGTTTTTTTATTCCGGCTGCCGCGCAGGCTTCGCCGATTTCAGAAATGCGGCCCGCACCAAAGCGAATGGCGGTTGGATAAGACCAGTTTGCAACGATGCTCATGATTCTAGACCTTCTTGAAATGATACGATTTAGGACGTGTTAAATTGTGAAATCCGATAACGGATAACCCGCCACCACGGCCAGTATCTTTACATCCGGTCCAGCACAGGGCTGGGTCAAGATAATCGGCGCGGTTTAAAAAAACGGTTCCCGTTTCGATTTGATCGGCGATGATTTCGGCGCGGCCCCTGTTTTGCGTCCATAATGAGGCCGTCAATCCAAAATTGCTATCATTCATAAGCGCTATTGCCTCTGCATCGTTTTTAACAGGCATGATCCCGACCACGGGGCCAAAACTTTCTTCGCGCATGATGCGCATGTCATGGCTTACATTGGTAAGAATTTGAGGCATCAGATAGGCCCCATCATCTTCCGGGAAAGCTTCAGGTTTGATTTGGGGCGTGGCACCTGCAGCGATGGCCTCTTTGGTTTGTGCGCGGACCAGATCGGCAAAGCGGGTTTGAGCCATCGGACCGAGCGTTGTTTCTGGATCAAGCGGGTGTCCCAGCTTATAGCCATTTACGATGGCAACGGCTTTTTCAACAAAGCTCTCAAACAACGCCTCCTGCACATAAATACGTTCGATGCCGCAGCAGCATTGCCCGGAATTGAACATCGCACCATCGATCAGCGTGTCTACGGCAGCGTCTAGATGAGCGTCTTCCATCACATAGCCCGGATCCTTTCCGCCAAGCTCTAAGCCAAGACCGGTAAATGTGCCGCTAGCGGCACTTTCCATCGCTTTGCCACCTGAAACGGAGCCGGTGAAGTTGACAAATCCAAAGGCGCGCTCCGAAATTAACGCTGATGTTGTCTCATGATCTAAAAAAAGGTTTTGAAATACATCTTTTGGCACGCCGGCACCGTGAAAGGCTTGCGCAAGACGTTCGCCCACCAAAGGGGTTTGCGAAGCGTGCTTTAAGATCACTGCATTTCCGGCAATAAGCGCGGGTGCAATGGTGTTGATTGCGGTCATGTAGGGGTAATTCCACGGCGCCACCACCAAAACCACGCCATGCGGTACGCGCTTGATAACGCGGCGAAACGCATCACTGTTTTCGATTTCTATATCCGCCAATGCGTCTTGGGCAATCTGTGCCATATAGGAGGCGCGCTCGTCAAACCCTCCAAACTCACCGCCATAGCGGATAGGGCGCCCCATTTGCCAAGCCAGTTCAGGAACGATCTCGTCATTCATCGCGCCAATGGCCGCCACACCTGCTTGGACCAGCGAAATCCGCTCGCTTAAAGAACGTTTTGCCCAGTCGCCTTGCGCTGTTTTCGCGGTATGAGCCGCGGCTTTCGCATCGGCATAGGCAAGCGTTTGACGCGAAACATAAATCGATCCGTCAATCGGTGAAATACATTGAATGGTCATTTTCTTAAGCCCTTTCAAAACCGCGCGCGATTTCCCAATCGGTGACGACGCGGTCAAATTCTTCTTGCTCCCATTCGGCGGCGCGGGTGTAGTGATCGACAACCGCCTCTCCCAAGCACTCTCGTAGGAATGTTGAATTGCGCAAGGTTTCGGTTGCGGCGCGCAGGGTTTGCGGAATATCCGCGGCCTGTGTTGCGGCATAGACATCACCGGTCGTGGCCGGGGGCAGCGACAATTCATCCTCGATCCCCTTAAGGCCAGCGGCCAACATCACAGCTTGCGCCAGATAAGGGTTCAAATCTGATCCACCGATCCGACATTCAACGCGGATGCCTTTTGTACCTTCGCCGCATAACCGAAATCCGGCTGTACGATTGTCAACCGACCAGACGGTTTTTGTCGGCGCGAAAGTGCCTTTGGCAAAGCGTTTATAGCTGTTGATGTAAGGCGCAAGAAAATAGGTGTAATCGGGTGCGTATTTGATCAAACCGGCCATATAATGGCCCATCAATTTTGACATGCCATGCGGGCCTTCGCCGTCATAAAACGCGGGTGCCCCGTCTTTCCACAATGATTGATGAACATGGCTGGATGAGCCAACTCGATCCTTGTGCCATTTGGGTAAAAAGGTTGCCGCGCGGCCATTTTGCCAGGCGATCTCTTTGATCGCATGTTTCGCGATGGAATGGTAATCGGCGCAATCCAAGGCCGGTGAATAGCGGATGTTCAACTCTTCTTGCCCAGCCTCTGCTTCCCCTTTCGAATTTTCAACCGGCAAGCCGGCCTTGTAAAGGTGGTTGCGGATTGGGCGCATAACACCCTCTTCCTTCGTGGTCTGTAAAATATGATAATCTTCGTTATAGCCGCTGATGGGCTCTAGGTTTTGAAAGCCGTCTTTGCGTATGTCATCAAAGCTTTTTTCGAACAGGAAAAATTCAAGCTCGGTTGCCATTTTGGCATCTAGCCCCATCGCATTTAGGCGTGTGATCTGCTTTTTCAGCATGGCCCGGGGGGCATGCGCTACCTCCTCATGCGTGTGGTGATCCAAAATATCGCAGAGCACAAGCGCGGTTCCCTCTAGCCAAGGAAGCAGGCGGATGGTCGAGAGGTCTGGCTTCATTACGTAATCGCCATAACCGGTTTCCCAGCTTGTTGACGCATAGCCATCCGGGGTGGCCATTTCAAGATCCGTGGCCAATAGGTAATTACAACAATGCGTTTCTTCGAAAGAGGTTTCCACAAAATTGGCGGCATGGAAGCGCTTTCCCATCAAACGCCCTTGCATATCGACAAAACAGGCCAGAACGGTATCTATCGTGCCGTCTGCGACTTGGTTTTTTAAGGCTTCAAAGGTAAATTGTCCGGGCATAAAGATATCTTTCGTTGAGGGTAGGGGGCAGCGCATTGCTGCCCCTTTGTGATCGATTAGCCGTAGCGGTAAGGACGACCCGCTTTAACCATATCGGCATTATATTTCTTAAAGATATCAACAACGCGACGTTTGGTTTCGCTTTCCGCCGCAATTTCTTCCCAAAACTCTTGGGCAGCCGTTTCAACCGTTGCCCATTCCTCATCTGGGATCGTGGTCAGCTGGAGCTTTGTTCCATTGACGCGCAGGTTGGCCTCACCGCCCCAATACCACCATTGGCGGTAATAATGCGATTGATCACAACACACGCGGAACAGCGTCTGCAGGTCTTCGGGCAATTCATTCCAGCGCTCCATATTGGCAAAGAAGGATCCTGCCCAAGCGCCTGAAATATTATTGGTTAGGAAGTAATTGGTTACATCAGCCCATCCCACGGTGTAATCTTCCGTGATACCAGACCATGCGATCCCATCAAGCTCGCCGGTTTGCACTGCAACTTCAATGTCTTCCCAAGGCAAGTTCACAGGAACAACGCCAAACTGGCTAAGGAAACGCCCCGCAGTTGGAAAGGTAAAGATCCGTTTGCCTTTCATGTCATCTAAGCTGCGGATTGGATCTTTGGTGGCAAAGTGGCAGGGATCCCAAGAGCCTGCAGAAATATGCTTTACGCCAACGGCAGAATATTCCTCATCCCAAATTTCGTTTAAGCCATATTGGTTAAACAGCACTGGCACATCAAGAGAATAGCGCGATCCGAAGGGGAAATAGCCCCCAAACACGGTTACTTCGGTGGGCGAGGCCATCGAATCATCATCGGATTGAACGGCATCAATCGTGCCGCGCTGCATGGCTTGGAACAATTCACCCGTGGGCACCAGCTGATCGGCAAAGAACAATTCGATTTGCATCCGGTCGCCAGCAATTTTGTTGAACATATCAATCGCGGGTACGATTACTTCCGCCGCGAGAGACGCACCGGCATAGGTTTGCATCCGCCATTTAATGGTGCTTTGCGCCAGTGCCGGAGTGGCAAGGGCCGCAGGTGCAGCGATCGCTGCGCCTTGAATAAACTTACGTCTGGTAGTCATGTCAGTCTCCTTGGTTGGGTTGCGACCACGTTTGACGTGGTTCTGTTAAGGTTGGTTATAAACATAATCAGGAAGCCAGGTGGCGATGCTTGGGAAAATCATGATCAATATTAGCGCACAGACCATAATCAAAACAAAGGGCGTAATAGAGGCATAGATGTCTTTTAAGGAAATTTCTGGTGGCGCCATCGCGCGCATCAGAAAAAGGTTATAGCCAAAAGGCGGCGTCATATAAGCGATCTGAGTGGTGATGGTGTAGAGAATGCCATACCAGATCAAATCAAAGCCCAAAGCGCCCACCAAAGGAACATACAGCGGTGCAACGATCACCAGCATCGCCGTGTCATCCAAAAAAGTGCCCATCAATATAAAACTGAGTTGCATCAGGATCAGAATCATTAACGGGCTTAAATTTAGACGCTCGGTGAACACGCTTTCGATTGCTTTAACGGCGCCAAGCCCGTCAAATACCGCCCCAAAGGCCAGCGCCGCCAAAATAATCCACATGAACATGCAGGTGATCCCAAGCGTGTTTCTAATTGAGTTTTCAAATACTTCTCTAGTCATGCGGCCTTTTAGGATTGCGGCAAGGAAGGCAGCCATCGCCCCTATAGCTGAACTTTCCACCAGCGATGTCCAGCCATTTACAAAGGGCACCATCATGACGGCAAAGATCATCACCGGCAGCAATCCAGCCCGCAGAAGCCGCATCTTTTCGGCCTGAGGAATATCGCGCTCGCTGGCATCCAGAACAGGGCCAAGTACGGGGTTTATACGGCACCGCACAGTAATATAGAGGATGAATAAAGCCGCCATCATCAATCCGGGTATGACACCGGCCAACCAAAGCTGTCCAACCGGTTGACGTGCAATCATCGCATAGAGCACCAGAACCACCGAGGGCGGCACCAAAATACCAAGGCTAGAGCCGGCCTGGATCACGCCGGTGACCATGCGCTTATCATAACCTCGTTTCAAAAGTTCGGGCAGCGCAATCGTCGAGCCGATCGCCATACCGGCAACGCTGAGCCCATTCATGGCTGAAATCAGCACCATTAATCCGATGGTTCCGATCGCCAAACCGCCGCGAAGGCCGCCCATCCAAACGTGGAACATTCTGTAAAGATCATCCGCAATTTTACTTTCTGACAGCACATAACCCATAAAAATAAACATAGGCAGCGTCAGCAATGGGTACCATTTCATCAATTTCATCGCGGCAGAGAAGCCTATGTCAAAACCGCCTTTATCCCCCCAAAGCAGCAATGCGGCAGCCACCGCAACAAACCCGATGGCGCCGAACACCCGCTGCCCTGTAAGCAGCATCAGCATCATGGTGGAAAACATCAGCGTGGCGATCATTTCGTACGGCATCAGATGGCTTCACCCTTAACGCGCAGAATATCTTTGAACAATTCTGACAGGCATTGAAGCAGCATTAAAAACATGCCTACGATCATCAAAGCTTTGATGGGCCACATGTAAGGGCGCCAAGCCGTTGATGAGCGCTCCATCCGGCCGATTTCTTCAGCGCCGGTGAGCAATCCTGCAAAAAACGAGAACGGCTCGGTGCCCCAATATCCCAATGAATAGGCCGTGGAGCTGATTGCGCCATAAAGCAGAACCCCAAGATAGAAGATCAAAAACAAAACAGTCAGCAAATCAAACCAAGCTTTTTTGCGCAAAGACCACGTGCCGTAAAATAAATCCATGCGCACGTTCGATCCCATTTGTAGGGAATAAGGCCCCCCTAAAATATAGTAGGCCACCATGGTAAATTGGGCCATTTCTAACGTCCATAAAGAGGGTAAGAAAAATGTTTTGCTGATCGAAGACCATAATAAAATGCCCATCAAAACAAAAATACCGTACATCACGATACGTCCAATCCGCAAATTGACCCCGTCAATCGACGCAATATAAAGCTGCATCAGGCGCGACATTGTACATCTCCGGGCACGCCTAAGCGGCTGCAGGCGCGATCAATCCATTTCGCGATCATTTTTGCCACGGTGTTTTGTTGATCGTCTGTTGCGATTAAATCATTGCGGATTTCTAGCATAACGTTGAGATGGCCGCGCGAAATCGCGTGTTCTTGCAGGGTATGTGTTACGCCGTCCTCAGGCCCATAAGGGGCGTTACGCTTTATATTTTTGTCACGTTCTTCGTTGGAAATATCCAGCATTGCATCCGCAAGCCGGGTATCCGAATCGTGTAAAATGCCTATTTTCAAGTCTCTTGGCTTGCCAAAATAAACGGGCGTAAAGCTATGAACCGTTACCAAAATGGGATCAGGTCGCCGCATCATGGCTTGATGCAATTGTTCGCGAAAAGGTTCATAAAACAACTTGACTCGCTGTGATTTTTCGGTGGCGGAAAGATCTTTATTTCCGGGGATATCGATCAACTCGCTGCGCGTTGGCATGGCGCTTGTCGCGCTTGGAGGGCGGTTACAGTCATATAATAAGCGCGATGCTTGGCTGGCCACCAAAACTGCGTTCAATAGGTGAGATAGCTTTTGTGCGACACCTAAAGCCCCTGGATCCCAGGCCGCATGGCTGCTCTGGTCTTTCGCGGTCAGACCCAAAGCGTTGTAGGCAGCAGGAATGTAAGAAGAGGCGTGCTCGCAGGCCAGCACAATAGAGGAAGCGCCAGATGGGTTTATCGTGGCAACGTAGTCGTTGAAATATTCAATCGGCGTGCTGGTCATGATTCCTCTTTCACAGACAAGGCTCTTGCCAAAACAAGCTTCTGTCAACACAATAGTGATAATATATTACCCAGCACTTTAATTGTGTTATTTATTTATCAAAACTGCAGGGGCGCGCCAATGACTGAAGCCATTTTAACAATTTCGGATCGCATTCAGAACAAGCTTGATGATTTAACGCGCGCAGAGCGGCAATTGGCGCATTCTATTCTTGAGAATTACCCTGCCTCAGGTTTGGGGCCTCTCAGCGCTTTGGCGAAAGATGCGAAAGTGTCTGTTCCAACTGTTGCCCGTATGGTGCAAAAACTTGGCTTTCAAGGTTATCCTGAGTTTCAAACAGAGCTGCGCAAAGAGCTTCGGGCAAAGGTGAAAAGCCCCATTGCAAAACATGATGCTTGGTCAGAGGGGGCGCCTTCAGAACATTTGTTGAATAGGTTTACCGAGTCGGTGATTGATAATATCCGCCATACGCTTGGACAAATTGATTCTGTTGCGTTTGATGAAGCCTGCCGTATCGCGGCCGACACAAACCATCATCTTTATATTGTTGGGGGGCGAATTTCGCATATTTTGGCGGAGTATCTATTTTTACATATGCAGCTTATCCGACCCAAAATTACGCATATTCAATCGACGTCGAATACCTGGCCTCATTACTTGCTTGATGTCAAAGCGGGGGATGTCTTCATCATTTTCGATATGCGTCGTTATGAAAACAATACGCTGAAACTGGCAGAAATGGCCTATGACAAAGGCGCGAAAATTATATTATTCACCGATCAATGGCGTTCGCCGGTTCATCGGATGGCGGAGCAAAGTTTTGGCAGCCGCATCGTTGTGCCTTCGGCGTGGGATTCTGCGATCACGCCGTTGCTCTTGCTGGAAACGATGATTTCTACGGTTCAAGCCATCACTTGGGGCGATACAAAAGATAGGATGGAGGCGCTTGAAGAGATGTTTGACCAGACGAAGCTTTTTCGAAAATTTACGTGATCATCTGGCAAGGTAAAATACAACCTCAATCGTAAGCTTATATTAGGAAGCCGATCTTGTGCCCTTATCAGCGCAGCGCGTGCAGAGCGGTTGAACCCTTTTAAACCTTCTGGCGCAATGAAGGCTACGAAATAATTTTTCGTAATTTAGATGGTTTGGGTTTCAGAAGGTTTTTTCGGGGATAAAAAATCGTTCAAAAAATTGACGGTTTTTCACATTTTAAGGTCGTTTGAGAATCTATTTATTGACCAAATGATCAAATAACGTGATGGTTGCGTATTACCTTAGAGGGAGAAATTTATGAATATTTCACAAAAAATGGGGCGGCGGTTATTTACCACTGCAGCGCTCGCCGTGGGATTGCTGGCAAGCGCCGGGACTGTTGCCGCGGAAAAAGTTAAGGTGGCCGCGATTTATACTTTGCCCGTCGAACAGCAATGGATAAGTCGCATTCATAAGGCTTTAAACACTGCCGCCGAAAGCGGAACCATCGAATATACGTTTTCAGAAAACGTGGCCAATACGGATTATGAGCGGGTGATGCGCGAATATGCCGAACAAGGACATGATTTGATTGTTGGCGAGGTGTTTGGCCTTGAGCGGGCCGCGCGTAAAGTGGCGAAAGATTATTCGGAAACCGCGTTTTTAATGGGCTCGTCTTTCGGCCCCGTGGCACCGAACTTCTCGGTGTTTGACAATTGGATACATGAACCTTCTTATTTGACGGGCATGGTCGCCGGCTCGATGACCAAATCAAATATGATTGGCATGGTGGGCGGCTACGCTATTCCTGAGGTAAACCGCTTGATGCATGCTTTCATGGATGGCGCACGCGCAGTGAACCCGGATGTGAAGTTCCTCGTGAACTTTATTGACAGCTGGTATGATCCGCCCAAAGCCAAAGAAAGCGCGTTTGCGATGATGGATGCGGGTGCTGATATTATGTATGCAGAACGCTTTGGCGTTGCGGATGCTGCCGTAGAGCGCGGAGTAAAAGCGATTGGGAATGTGATTGACACGTCCGGTGATTATCCTGGAACGATTTTGGCATCGGCGATTTGGCATATGGAAGCAACCATAGATAAAGCCATCGCCAAGGTGGCCTCCGATGATTTTGAGGCGGCTGATTATGGACAATATAGTTTCATGGCCTTTGGCGGTGGATCTATGGTTCTAGATGAAGAACTGGTACCGGCTGATGTTGCTGCCGCGGTGAAAGCCACCGAAAAAGACATTCTCAACGGTCTGTTTCGTGTGAATGTGAATGATGCGCGACCCGCGTCTGACGGATAAAAGAGCGGGCCGGCCCGTATAGAGAGCCGGCCTTTTTTACAATGCATTCTGATAAAATATTAGCCCTAAAAGGCCTGTCCAAAACCTTTGGAACCATCGCTGCTAATTGCGATGTTGATCTTGATCTGCACCGCGGAGAGATATTGGCATTGCTGGGTGAAAATGGGGCTGGAAAAACCACTTTGATGAATATGTTGTTCGGACATTACATGCCGGATGCGGGGCAAATCGAAGTGGCCGATGCCAATCAACGGTTTTTACCGCTCACGCTCGGGCATCCTCAGGCGGCGATTGCCGCGGGGATTGGTATGGTGCATCAACATTTCACCTTGGCCGAAAATTTGGATGCGGTTGATAATATTATGTTGGGGGCTGAACGTCTCACCTTATTGCCAAGAAAACGCGCCGCCGCTGAAAAGAAGATCCGCGCGATTATGGCCGAAAGCGGTCTGACGGCGCCTTTAGATGTTGCTGTGGGTAAATTGACGGTGGGCGAACGTCAGCGCGTTGAAATTTTAAAAGCCCTATATCGCGATGTAAAAATACTCGTTTTGGACGAGCCAACCGCCGTTTTAACGCCGCAAGAAGCGGATACGCTGTTTGAAAACATTCGGGCTATGGCGCAGAACGGGCTATCGGTTATTTTTATTTCGCATAAATTGCGTGAGGTTTTGGCATTTTCGCATCGCATCACCGTTTTGCGCCATGGCAAAAATGCAGGAGAAATTAAAACCGATCAGGCGGATGAGCAACAAATTGCGCGACTGATGGTGGGGGCGGAAACGCCATCCCATACCCGTGAAACGCAAGCAAATGGACCGGCGATACTGCGGTTCAAGGGGGTTTCTGTGAAAGGGCGCGCCCGGCGCGACAGTTTGCAAAATGTTGACCTGACCGTTTTCTCTGGTGAAATCCTAGGGATCGCAGGCGTCTCGGGCAATGGCCAAACAGCCTTGGCCGGCGTGATCTCTGGCATGCTCTCGGTCGAGAGCGGAGAGGTCTTGATAGAAGACCAACCTCTGTTGGATATTACCCCCGCCGCGATGATTTCGCGCGGCGTTGGGCGCATTCCAGAAGATCGCCATCGGGATGGAATTGTGGGATCGATGAGTGTTGCTGAGAATATGGTTATAGAGCAGTTGGACGATCCGACTATACAACAAAACGGATTGCTGCGGCGCGATGCGATCCGCGATTATGCCGAGACGCTATCGTTAGAATATGACGTGCGGGGGCCAGGGGCGCAGGCTTCGGCGCGCTTGTTATCAGGCGGCAATATCCAAAAATTGATTTTGGCGCGGGTTTTTGATCGCAGTCCCAAACTTATTCTCGCAAATCAACCCACTCGCGGTTTAGATATGGGGGCAGCCTCTGAGGTGGCGCGGCGGCTTCTTGAGGCCCGCGGCCGTGGCGCCGGTATTGTTCTGATATCCGAAGATTTAGACGAAATTCTGAAGCTGTCTGATCGCATTTTAGTGGTTCATGATGGCGCGTTTTCCACCGCAAAAACGCGTGACCGCGCGCAATTGGGTTTGATGATGGCAGGGCAGGCGGCATGATCCGAATTGAGGCCAGAGATTCTGCTTCATCTTTTATGAAACTGGGCATTCCTGTCCTGTCTGCGTGCGTGGCGTTGCTCTTGGCAGCAATTCCGTTGATGTTTGCAGGCGCCCCCGTTGGGGCATCATACGTGCAGATGTTTATGGGCGTTTTTGGTTCAAAATTTGCGTTTTCCGAAATGCTCACGCGCGCCACGCCGTTGATATTTACGGGGCTTGCCGCCGCCTTGGCCTTTCGGGCCAAACTGTGGAATATCGGTGCGGAAGGCCAGCTTTATTTGGGTGCTTTGGCCGCAGCAGCGATTGGCACAGGGGTGCTGGATATTTCAGGGCTGCTGTTGATCCCAGTGATTATTCTATGCGGCTGTGCTGCTGGTGCCTTTGGCATGGCGGTGCCCGCGGCGCTGAAAATTCGCTTTGGGGCAGATGAGGTGGTCACCACATTGCTGCTGAATTTTATTATCTTAATTTTTCTGCAATATATGTTGGAGGGGCCGCTAAAAGATCCGATGGGTCTTGGCTGGCCGCAGACAGCGCCCATCTTGGATCAAGGCATGTTGCCGCCTTTGATGGAGCGTATGCGCATTCATTACGGGTTTGTTATCGCGCTGATCTGCGCCGCCGTGGCGCAATTTATGCTATTGCGGTCGGTTTGGGGGTTCAAATTGCGCGCGGTTGGTGAAAATAGAAATGCAGCCGGACATGCAGGCATACCGGTCAATCGAAGCTTGTTGACAGCGGCGGCTATTTCGGGCGCGCTGGCAGGATTGGCGGGTGTAAGCGAAGTAGCCGGATTAAAAGGCTATCTGACCGCAGATCTATCCCCAGGTTTTGGCTATACAGGCATTGTTGTTGCGATGCTTGCGGGGTTGTCTCCCGGCGGGGTGGTCGTGTCGGCGCTTTTTATCGCCTCAGTCTTTGTGGGGGCCGATAGCATGAGCCGCGCTATGGGAGTTTCATCCTATCTTGCCGATCTGGTTGTGGCAACGGCCTTACTCTGCGTTTTGGTTGGTGGCTTTGTGGCACGTTATAAAATTGTGTGGGTGCGCCGACAGCTGGAGCGACGTTGATCATGGATATTCTTCAAATTTTGCTCAGCGAAAGCTTTTGGTCTGCCTCGATCAGGATCGCAACTCCGCTTATCTTTGGCGTTTTGGGCGCATTGATTTGCGAAAAATCTGGTGTTTTGAATCTTGGTATCGAAGGTATTTTCGTGGCTGGTGCAATGGTCGGCTGGATGGCAGTTTGGTTGGGCGCTGGCTTATGGGGTGGGGTGTTAGCTGCCGCGCTTGCAGGGGCGTTTTTTGGGTTTTTGCATGGCATTTTAACGGTCCCGCTGGGCTTAAGCCAGCACGTATCGGGCTTGGGCATCACGCTTTTTGCCACCTCTGTTAGCTATTTCTCATACCGTACGGCGCTTCCAACCGTGTCGTCACCACCGCGTATTACGCCCTTTCGAGCGCTGGATATTCCGATTTTGTCGGATTTGCCTTTCATTGGTCCGATTTTGTTTCAGCAAACGGCGCTTACGTTCTTGGCGCTTTTTTGCGTTGCCGTGGTTTGGTACATTTTCAACAAAACCGCACTGGGTGTTGCTTTAAAGGCGGTTGGCGACAATCCAAACTCGGTGGATGCGCAAGGATTAAGCGTTTATGCGCTGCGCATTGGAGCCGTGATGGCCGGATCGGCTTTGATGGCGCTTGGCGGCGCGTTTTTAACGATGTCTGCCTTTGATGCATTCTTTTTTGGAATGGTAAATGGGCGTGGCTGGATTTGCATCGCATTGGTTATTTTCGCCAGTTGGCGGCCCGGAAAGGCCCTTTTGGGGGCGGTTTTATTTGGGGCCTTTGATGCTTTGCAGGTACGCCTTCAAACCGAGGTGGGCGCGTCTGTGCCCAGCCAAGTTTTTCTAGCGGCTCCTTACGTCTTATCAATCTTTGCGCTTGTGATCGCGGCCAGAAGCGCGGATTATCCACGGGCTTTGTTAACCCCTTGGTTTAAAGGCCAACGCTAGGAGCTGGTATGTTTGATTTATTGGTAAAGAATGCGGTTCTACCAAACGGGCGCAGTGGCGTGGATATTGGGTGCAAAGGTGATCGCATTGCGGCGGTAGAGCGCGATATCTCAGCCGAGGCTCGGCAGGTGATTGAGGCCGAAGGCTGCTTGCTTGCGCCGCCGTTTGTCGATCCGCATTTTCATATGGACGCCACGCTTTCTTTAGGCACGCCTCGGATGAATATGTCGGGTACATTGCTTGAAGGCATTGAGCTTTGGGGGGAGTTAAAGGCGGTGCAAAGCATCGATGATATCATTGAGCGGGCGCTGCGCTATTGTGATTTGGCGGTTTCAATGGGCATTGGGGCAATCCGCTCGCATGTGGATACTTGCGATCCAAACTTAACCGGTGTGCAGGCGCTTTTAGAGGTGCGCAACCGGGTAAAAGGTTATCTGGATTTGCAGCTGGTTGCCTTCCCGCAAGATGGGGTGCTGCGCGATCCCGCAGCGCTTGAACGCACCATTCGGGCTTTGGATATGGGGGTGGATATCGTGGGTGGTATCCCTCATTTTGAACGAACGATGGCCGATGGCGCGGCATCGGTGCGGATATTGTGCGAGCTTGCCGCTGAGCGCGGGTTGAGGGTGGATATGCATTGCGATGAAAGCGATGATCCGATGAGCCGACATATTGAAACTTTGGCCTTTGAAACGCAGCGCCTTGGACTGCAAGGGCGGGTTGCCGGGTCGCATCTGACATCAATGCATTCTATGGATAACTACTATGTGTCCAAGCTTATCCCACTTATTGTTGAGGCCGGCATTGGCGTCATTCCTAATCCTTTGATCAATATCATGCTGCAGGGCCGGCATGACAGTTACCCAAAGCGGCGTGGCCAAACGCGGGTACGCGAGCTGCGGGATGCGGGGGTGACGGTTGGCTTTGGTTCGGATTGCGTGATGGACCCTTGGTATTCTTTGGGCCGGGCAGATATGCTGGATGTGGCGTTTATGGGTTTGCATGCGGGTCAATTATCAAGCCGTGAGGATATGGTCTGGTGCTTCACCGCAATCACTGAAAATTCAGCACAAATAATGGGGCTTGAGGGCTATGGTATCGAAAAAGGCGCCTTCGCAGATTTCAACTTGCTGCAAGCGAAAGACAGCATTGAGGCGATTAGATTGCGAGCACATAGATTGAGGGTTGTGCGGCGTGGCAAAATTATCGCGCGCAACGCGCCGCTAAGCAGCGAAATGGATTTGCCCGGTCGCCCCACAACCATTGATCCGTCAAGCTTTGCCCCCAAATCTTGATCCAAAGGGCGACGTATTCAGAGGTTTAAAATTATAACCCTTTCTCTGCCCTATACTTGAAAAGCGGTTAACGCATTGCAAAGCGCCTTTTCTTGTTTTGTGGCTTTGAAAAAGCGTATGGTTAAGCCTTGGTGGTTTGGCACCCGAAGGGTATGAGATGAAACAAATTATTTATATGCTTTTTCTTTACGTTTTCAGCTTTACTCAAGCGGTTGCGCTCAGCTGCGTTCGGCCTGATGTTGTCGAAAGTTATCTAAACAGTGTTCATAGCGAACATAGCGTGGTTATCTTAAAAGGAACTATATCCTTCAAACAACCGGTTTGGAAAAAACAGCAGACATTTGAAACCTTGACGACGCAAGGGCAGTTTGATGGTTTTATGCTTCATCATCGTGGATTTGAAATTCCGTATTCAGAACCGATCACGTTGATTTTTGAGTGTTTTGCGGAATGGTGTGGCAGTCTTGCGGCTGAGGAAGAAATTATTGCTTTTGCCGCAGTGGAAGATTTTGAACTTAGATTGCGCGTTCAACCCTGCAATTTTACTGTTTTCCCGTTAGAGTTCGGTGAAAATGCGCAACGCTTGCTTGGGTGCCACCTTCAAGGGCAATGTCATTGAAACGCGTTGCGCGGCCTCACCGACAAACACTGTCATAATTCTTGATCTACGGCCCCGTTTGAGCGGAGTCTTTTGGTTTTTAAATGCTATTCAAAAACCCTCATTGGCGCCGTATTTTTTGAAATATCTCAGTGCGTTGGCAGGTGTGTTTGGTATGTCGCGCTAAATATCCTTTTCCGGATTGCAGTACAAAAACAGATGGCAGGCCAAAAAAGCTTCCCAAAGTCTAGGCTTTATTAGACCGCATGGTCAGAGCGGACTGATAGGCCGCAAGTTTCAAGCCGGGCTAAAGCTTTGGAGACGGGCGTTTAGGAGGATGCGTGTGCCTCGTACTTTGCCGCTGGCATCCTAGTTTTTAGCCTTTTACCATGAAATGCAAGATTTACCGGTGTGGCACTAGCTTGCCAATAAAGCTGTATTTCCGCCTGCAGCTGTAGTGTCAATGCAAACCGAACGCTCTTTCATGAGCCAGGTCTCAAAGGTTTCATCCATCAAAAGGGGTACGATTGCCCCGTCTCGGGTGCTTAAAGCCTTGCGGATATGACGCCCATCTGGGCCCGAATATACCACCGCATCCAATTGTGGCACTGCGCTTAGGTCCTGTGAACTTATATCCGCTGCAATCGCGCAGCACCCCAAGGCCAAGGCGCGCTTGGCCAGCTGCTCGGCACCAGGCCCCAAGCAAAGCACCCGTTGCCGAGGAGTAAGGTGGTATTGATTTAATTCGCCGGTAGGCCCCGGCAGGTTAATGGGTTTTGACCCTGAAAAGGCGGTTTGCTCTTGGTGTTGAAAGGCGCGCGCAACTTGTGCTGCGTTCATTTTAGGTGGTTTGCTTGTGGCCGATTTCAAAAGCGTTTGTTTTGCAAATCTCGCCACATAATGGGGGCCGCCCGC
>Ga0228609_1000042_pt1 | contig 63177 bp, 79 predicted proteins | sample 10DmetaG_FD_190068 | JGI IMG/M metagenome (GOLD analysis project Ga0228609, IMG submission 190068) | Seawater microbial communities from Monterey Bay, California, United States - 10D | ecosystem: Environmental > Aquatic > Marine > Coastal | place: USA: California | collected 2016-11-10 | reverse complement strand
GTAAAACTGGATCTTTAACAGCTACTGAGTTCGCTAAAAAGGCTGGTGAAATGGAGGCACAAGGTGCTGAGTGGGATTTTTCAGAGTTTAGTAAAGTTATGAAAGGTGCTAAAGGACCTTTACTTGATGTTGCTAAATTTATAAATGATGCGAAAGGCGAGAGAGATGTATTTGTTTTAACCGCTAGACCTCAAGATGCTGCTGGACCTATAAAGGAATTTTTAGATAGCATGGGATTAAATATTCCGCTAGAAAATATAACAGGCTTAGGTGATGGCACTGCTCAGGCAAAAGCTAGATGGATGGTTGATAAAGCTGCTGAGGGTTATAATGATTTCTATTTTGCAGATGATGCTACTAAAAACGTTAAAGCCGTTAGAGATGCTCTAAGTGTTTTAGATGTTAAATCTAAAGTACAACAAGCCTACGTTAAATTCAGTAAAGCTAGTAAACTAAACAAAGACTTTAATGATATAATAGAAGGTGCCACTGGTATTGCTTCTGAGAAAGTTTATGGAAAAGCTAAAGCTCAAGTAGCTGGAGCTAGTAGAGGTAAAGTATTTAGAGGTATAGCTTATTCTGCTCAAGACTTTGTAGGTTTATTGTACGAGACATTAGGTAAAGGAAAAGAAGGTGATGCTCAAATGGCTTGGTATAAGCAAAACTTACTAGATCCTTATGCTAGAGCTATGAATGATTTATCTTCAGCAAGACTTGCTATGATGAACGATTATAGAGCGTTGAAAAAGCAATTAGGTATTGTGCCTAAAAACTTACGTAAAAAACTACCTGGAGAGCCTTGGACTAGAGAACAAGCTGTTAGGGTGTATGTTTGGAGTAAGCAAGGTACTGAAGTGCCTGGTATAAGTAAAAATGATCTAAAAGATTTAAATAGTTTTGTAGCAAACAATGCTGAGCTACAGGTATTTGCAGATCAATTAATGGCTATACAAAAAGGTGATATGTATCCAGAACCTGGAGAGAGTTGGGTATCTGGTAGTATATCTACTGATATGTTAAGAGGTTTAAATACTATTAAAAGAGTTAAGTATTTAGAGCAGTGGCAAGCAAATGTCGATGCAATATTCAGCAAAGAAAATAAAAACAAATTAGAAGCTGCTTATGGTATAAATTATGTTAAAGCTTTAGAAAACAGTTTAGAGCGTATGAAGACTGGTAGAAATAGATCTTTCTCTGATGATAGCTTAACCGGTAGATTCACCGATTGGCTACAGGGTAGTGTTGGTGCCATAATGTTCTTTAATACTAGATCTGCTGTACTTCAAACTTTATCTGCTGTTAACTTTGTTAACTTTACAGACAATAATCCTTACGCTGCGGCTAAAGCTTTTGGTAATCAAAAACAATATTGGAAAGATTTTACAACATTAATGAACTCAGACTTCTTGAAAGAACGTAGATCTGGGTTACGTATGAACGTAAATGAGGCTGATATAGCGGATATGGCTAAGCAAGAAGGACCAAGAGGTGTTATAAATAAATTGTTACAGTTAGGTTTTGCACCTACACAAATAGCGGATAGTTTTGCTATTGCATCTGGAGGAGCTACTTTCTATAGAAACAGAGCTAAAACATACATGAAAGAAGGTATGGATCAAGCTCAAGCGGAGGAAAAAGCTTTTCAAGATTTTAGAGAAAATGCTGAAGAGTCTCAACAGTCTTCTAGACCAGATAAAATATCAGCACAGCAAGCCGGACCACTAGGTAGATTAATATTAGCTTTTGCTAATACACCTGCTCAGTATGCTAGATTAACAGATAAAGCAATACGTGATCTTAAAAACAAAAGGGGTGATGCTAAGACTAATATAAGTAAAATAATATACTACACTACAGTTCAAAACATTATATTCAACGCTGTACAACAAGCTTTATTTGCTATGGCTTTCGGTGACGAAGAAACTGAAGATGAAAAGAAACAAGAAAAGTATGTTAGTATTGCTAACGGTATGGCTGATTCATTACTAAGAGGTACCGGCATCGCAGGAGCTGTTGCATCTGTAGGTAAAAACGCTGTTATAAGAATAATTAAAGAGTCTAAAAAGAAAAGACCTAAGTATGAAAAGGTTGGATATGAGCTTCTTAAAATTTCACCACCTATATCAGCTAAGATCTCTCGTATAAATCAAGCTGCTAGAGCTTATGAATGGAATAAAAAAGAGATGATGACAAAAGGTTTTAGTTTAGATAACCCAGCTTTTTTAGCTGGTGGTAATGTCGTATCTGCTCTTACAAATATACCTTTAGATAGAGTTGTTAAGAAAATAAACAACGTAGTTAAGGCAACAGAAAGTGATATGGAGCTATGGGAGAGAGTAGCATTATTTGCTGGTTGGCAAGACTGGGAATTAGGTATAAAAGAGGAGGAGAAACCTAAAAAAAGAAAGCTTATAAAAAGAAAACAAACTTTTAAAACAAGAAAATTTAAAACAAGAAAATTTAACTAAGATATTATGAGTGAAAAATCACCTTTACTAGGAAAAATAAGTGCAGCTTGTAAGTCTGCAGCAAAAAGTAAATTTAAAGTATGGCCATCAGCATACGCATCAGGATGGGGAGTTCGATGCACTAAAGCTGGAGGACCAGGTAAATTTGGTAAAAAGAAAAAATAAATGTACATACAGCAATCACCATTTAGTAAAAAAAGTAAAGTCAAAGGTGGAGGTACTAAAAAAGTATGTCTACCAGCTGCTAAAGTAAGATCAATGAGCTCTAGTGAAAAGAGCAAAGTGGTTTCTGCTAAAAAGTCAGCTGCTAGTTCTGGAAAATACAAAAGATCTAGTAAGTCTAATGTTAAAGGAGCTAGAAAAAAAGGAGCTACACTAAGAGATTGGTTTGAAAAAGAAAATTGGATAAACGTAGAAACAGGTGAACCTTGTGGAAAATAAATAACTATGACTAATAAAATATCAGAAAGTACCCAAGTTACATTAGATTTAAAGACAATAGGTATAATAGTTGGTGGAGCTATATCTTTAGCTTCAGTGTATTTTGCTTTACAAGAAGACATACAATTAGCTAAAGAACTACCTAAACCTCCTATAGATAGAACAGAGTATGATTTAAAAGATCAACTTGTTCGAGAGACTATAATAAACATAAATGAAAAAGTAGACAATAACAGTAAAAAACTAGACAAAATAGATGAAAAGCTATTTGAGATCATAAACAAATAATCATGAAAAGTATTTTAATTTTAATCGCATTTATATTATCTTTTAACTTGTTTTCACAAGAGCCTACACTGCTCTATATGAATTCAGACTGGAACCACAACAATGATTACGAGTTTTTAAAATTAATAAAAGGTGTAAAGATACTTGAAGTAGACTACGATTCACAGCCTAAAAAATTTAAAGAAGTTATAAGCTCTGTACCTGCTATAATATTGTTTGATGAAAACAAGAAGTTGAAGAAAATATGGCAGGCAGGATTAAAAATGAGGTTGACTGTAGATTATAAAGATATACAAAAAGCTATTAATGAATTAAATAATTAAAACCAAAAATAAGAAAAACCAAAAACAAAAATTATGAGTTATTTAAAATTAACAAACGTTCAACTTAGTGACGGTAGAAAAGAAATAGTATTAAACCTTGATAATATAATTACTATTTACGCAAAACTCGACGAAACAACTTGCTATATTTTCTGGAGTGACTGTGCTACAGATAGTATGATGGAACAATCTACAGGTGTTGGGTTGATTACTATTACGGGTGACACTTACGCTAATTTCGCTAAACAAGTAAATGCAGCTATAACATCTTCTCCAGGAGGTAGAGTAATAGAGCTTAGAACAAAGGGTAAAGTAACCAACATGTCCAAAACATTTGACATATAATATTAATAATAAAAAAAAAGATATAAAATGGCATATTTAAAATTAACAAACGTAAATCCAAGTTATAAAGAAGGAGCACCTATAGTATTCAATCTAGATTATCTTCAGTATTTTGAAACATATGATGTGTACGGTGCTAATGTTAGAAGTACAACAATGCAAGGTCCCGCTGATGTTCCTGGTTTTCTTAGCGTAGACGATACTACTGCTACTCAAGAAGAAGTGGTACAATTTGGAGAAGAGCTAAACAAAGCTATAACATCTGCTCCAAGTGGTGGGGTGATAAAGCTACATACAACTCTGCAAATAACAAAATGGACTTACGGATTACCGGAGTATTAAAAAAAAATAGGGTAAAGATTATCAGGCGTACCATACCTGCAATTCCTATAAAAAAAAGGGGTCTCATAATGAGGCCCCTTTTTAATATTGTGTATAGCATAATGCTTATATGTATAAATTATTCAATTTTTTATACCTATTAGTAATCGTATGTATAAAAAAGTTATAACTTTTAGCCTTTAGCCATCACAAGCTAAACAATCTTCACTCATAGCTTGCTGAGCTATGTCGCCGCGTAAAACAGATTCTGTTCTAGTATAGTACAGAGTTTTAACACCTTTTTTCCAAGCATCAAAATGAACTTTGTTTAACCACTTAGGTGTAGCTTCAGATGGAAAAGCTAAGTTTAAACTAACTGACTGATCTACATACTGTTGTCTAAGACCAGCTTGATTAACTAACTCTAGTTGATTAATCTCTTTAAAAGTTTTAAAAACTTCCTTAACAGGAATGCTATGACCCATAGTAACATTATCCAGAGCATCGATATCTTGTATGCTACCTCCATCAGCCAATATTTTATTCCACGTTTCATTTGTATTTAGTTTATGTTTCTTTAACAGTTTAACTAACGTTGGGTTCTTCCTAATAAAAGTCCCTTTTGAACTTTGCTCCGTAAAAACATTCGCAGCCCACGGCTCAATACCAGGAGACACGTTGCCGCTAAGCTTGCTATTAGAAACGGTAGGAGCAATAGCACGCAAATGAGTATTACGCATACCGGTGCCAACACACCATAAAGGCTCTCCGTAAATTTCCGCCAGATCTCTCGAGGCTCTTTCACTTTCGATCTTAATTTGCGAAAATATTTTCCTAGTCTCAAACTGAGCAAGTAGACCTTCAAAAGGAATACCTTTCTCTTGGAGATACGTGTGCCATCCAAGTACACCCAACCCGAGTGCTCGTCCTTTTTGAGCAGAACGAATGGCATTTTCAAAACCTCTAAGTCCTTTTGCTCTTTGAATAAATTCCTCCATGACCCCATCAAGAAACCAAGTGGCGTCGTATATAAGGTTAGTGTCTTTCCACTCTTCATATTTTGCTAAATTTAATGATGATAAACAGCAAACAAAGCTGTGGTTCTCATCTGTTGTTAATGTTATTTCTGAACATATGTTAGTCATATGAACTTTTAGTCCGTTTTCTTTATATGCTGCTGGATTTGCTTTGTTAACATTTCCTTTAAACATAATATACGGCTCTCCAGTTGCTTTTCGTTTTCTAAGTAATTTACTCCATCTAGATCTCGCTTCCTTATCTCCTTGTTCAAGCTTACGCATAAACTTATCACCAATAACTGCGCACTGATGTAGGTTAAGCGATTGTCTGTTAACATCTCCTTTAGGTTCCCTGATTTCAAGCCACTCCTCGAAGTCATCATGTTCAATGTTGATATTAACTGAGGCAGCTCCACGACGGACACTCCCTTGATTAGTTGCAAGAATTGTTGAGTCATATATCTTGCAGAAAGGTACGACTCCGTCTGATGTTCCATTACCTGTTATTCTAGCGCCGGCGGGTCTTATTTGATTTATACCGATACCAACTCCACCGCCATGCTTAGCGAGTAGCATCATCTCTAGATTTTTCTGTCCTATGTCTTGTATAGAGTCAGCAACGTCGATACCAAAGCAACTAATAGGAAGACCGCGATCTGTACCAGTGTTGGAAAGGACAGGAGAAGCAAGACAAAGCCAACCATTCCAAATATAATCAAAAAAGGTTTCAGCCATCTCTGGTTTATATAACCTACGAGCAACTGTTTTAGCGACTCTTTGGTATGCCTCTCTAGGCGTTTCTCCGTCAAGTAAATATCCCCCGGATATTGTCTTCTTGTATACGTCCGTATTACCCCACGCAGGGTAATCTTCTCCTTTTTTCCATTCATTGTTCCACATTATGTAATTAAGTGTATTAACCAGGCTATTAACCCATTTATATTTAAAGCCACTAAGTTCCATTGTTTCCTAGAGCTTGTTTGTATTATTACTAGTATAAATCCTACCATGTAAAGTTTTGGATCTATAGTCCATTGAGCAGCGATTAAAAAACCACTGCCCATATATCCTGCCCTAGTCGCTAATCTCTTCCAAGGAGTTAACCGCTTTTGCCTCACTAGCTTGTTTAGCAGCCTGTTCCTTAACTCTTTCGATCGCTTTATCATAATCTGGCATTTGTTTAATTGTTTCTAATACACCTATAGCTATTGTAGCTGTCTGGTTTAATTCACTTATTAGTTTTTGATTGATCAAGCCTAAGGTCTCAATCTTATTCTTCATCTCAATCAGCGTCTGTTCTTTCATATAATTGTTTTATAATTTCATTTTTATTTAATTCTATTTTACCAAATGTCTTCGTAGTCTTCATCTTCTCCAGCTTTTGAATAATCAGTCGGCCTAATAGCGAAAAAATCAGTATGAGTGACGCCCCCGGTAAGATGGTAAAACCAATCAAGATTAGCTGCTGCCTTCTCGTCATATGCGAAGTAGTTACCCAGGTCGACATAACCAAGTTCCACAAGTTTTTCATTTGTTCTCTTTTTTATAAAATGCTTTAGATCATTAGCTGATATACCTTCTATATCACCCATTTCAAACATCTTCTCAATATATTTAATCTCTAAGTCAACCATTGTCTCTGCTGCCTTTACAACATCCTCTCTACACAAGTTAAGTAACTGATTGTCTTCCTGACACATATGCCTAAATAATTGACAACCCATTTTGCTATGCAATGATTCGTCTCTTACAGACCATTTCATTTGCTGCCCAATTCCTTTAAGTAGATTACGTAACTGAAAAGAATACAACACTGCAAAGGCAGAATAAAGACTAACACCTTCAGCGAAGGCTGAGAATATAGCAAGAGATTTAGCAATACCAGTTGTATTGTTGCCATCGTAAGAAACGAGGTTATCAAAACGATCTGCCGTAGCAGGTTCGTGTAAAAATGCTTCATAATCTTCTAATTTTAAAGTTTCGTTTAAATAACTATAAGCAACGGCATGTACAGTCTCTTGCGAGCCAAACATCATTGCCATTTGCTGGATCTCGTGTTTCGGAAACCATCCAACAACTTTCTGAGTCCAATAGTCGGACACTGCGCATTCTGTCTGAGCAAACCCAAGTAAAATGTTTCCGACGAGATGTTTTTCTTTTTCGTTAAGTTTTTCATTCCAATCTTTTATATCGCTTTGCATTGAGATCTCAGTATGTAACCAAAATGCTTGTGCTTGTTTTAACCAACCCTCGGTGTAATACTCAGGGTATTCAAATGGCTTGTATGCTATTCTTTCATCAAATAATCCCATTATGTTTTTGTAAATTGTTTTATTGTTTCTAATTCATTTTTCCAAGCATCTATATGAGCCAATATAACAGGCTTAGTAGTAGACTTAGATACTTTCTTCATATCGTAAAGCACGTTGTCTATAAATAACCTTACGCTTTCTATTACTAAGTCCTTGTCCATTATTTAAATACCTTTAGTGATATATCAAAAAATGGCATATATAATACGTGTATTGAAAATTCTTGTTCCACGTAAGATCTAAATCCAAGCAGTATACCTGGGTAAAAACCTACTTCTATTATCCAAGCTGTTTCTTCTTCGTTTTCTTTCATGTGCATATAATATTATATCTTTTATGTAATTGTTCTATATCTCTTGATCTTACTTTGCCTTTTACTTCCCAGCTCCATTTAACCCATTTGTCAATCTTTCTCTCTGCATACCTTTGTCTAGCTATTATTTTCTTTTGGAAAGGATTAGCTCTATCGTTCTGTCGCATTCTTTTTGATTTTGTGGTTTATATAATGTAACTGTTGGAAACTGGTTCATAACTAATCTTTTGAATAACTTCCATCTCATTGGAAAAGACTCGTTAGCTCTACCTTTTGTTTCTATTATAAAATCATCTCCTATGAAATCAGGCGTGTACTTAATAGGTAAGATACGTTTGCATCCTCTATTTTTATATTCACCCTTTCCATTTGATTGTCTTTCATATACTTCATTTTCAAAATGAAAGCCACTTAGTAATACAAATGTTTCTCCTTCGTACTTGGCTTTTATCTTAGCTTTTTTCAACGCCATATACATATAACGTTCTAAACCTGAAGCAAATTTGATCCCGTCATAAGTAACTTTCTTACTTACAACAGGACCTCTTTTCTTTTTAAAAGGTCTCTTACCTCTTATCATGATAACCGATTACTTCATAGTTAACATCTAAGTCTCCTAAGTTGTCGTAATGTAAACCACTGTTACCATTTTGCGTTATAACCTTCATCCTTTCATCTTCATAAGCATGATGTTTCATCATCAACTCTTCAACCTCGTCTGACAAACAACGCTTAGCAGCTTCAATATATAATAATGCATCCATCAACTCTTCTTGAACATCAACTAAAAACCTATTAAGATCTTTCTCTTGGCCCTCTATCTCTTGCATCATTGTAGCTCCGTACTTTTTTTGACCTACTAAGCTACGTTCATCCATTTTTCTAAGTACTTTTCGTACTATTTCATCCTTTGTTTTTATCTTCATAATTATAAGCTCTCTTGTTTAACAAACGTTCCATTAATCATTTTACCTTGTCTAGACTTTATAACGTCGTATGCACTGTCTATACACTTTTCTATGCTATAGCCTCTAAGCTCTGCTAAGTTAGTTAATACAACAACCATATCGCCAATAGCATCTATTACTTCAGGTTCATCATTCTTTAATATAGCTTGAGCAAGCTCACCGGCCTCTTCCATAAGTTTTACAAACTGAGTTCTTGCGTCACCTGATTTATATATACCTTTATCTTTAGCCCATTGACGTATATCGTCAAACCTGTTTGATTCTGTATCTTGCTCTATAAACTTATTAGCATATGCCTTGTTGTATATATAACATCTGTTTACATTAAACATAGATGTTCTAGCATTTTTAACTATCCAGTCAATAGTTTGATTATCTAAGCTAAATACTCCATTGTCAGTGGACCATTTTAAACCTATATTATCCATAAGTTGGCCTTTAAGCTTGTTTAAAGGTACTGGAAACGTTGATGTTTGTTCTGTTGCGTTTATATTCATTTGATTAAATAGTTTTTTGTATGGTTTTATATCTACTTTGTAGCCATAAGACTTTTGAAGTTCTATTTCCTTGTCAGATATATAATCTATATCTTTACTAGTAAGTAGAACTTCGTATTCGTCTGGTTTGTAACCCTGTTGAAGAGTTACCCGACTATTAAGATCACGTGTAACACCGATCTTTTTACCTGGTATATGGTATAAATAATACATAATTTTATAGTTTATTGTTATATAGGTGCATGTTGTGAGCGTGGTGATAATACCAGCCCGTTTCAATAGACAACATATCTGCAACCATCTCCTGCAATGATGCAAATTGATACTGATCATTACAGAAACCGTACCAGATGTCATTAGAACGCATATAGACAGACATACAAAGCTTTTCGTCTATAATAGAAAACTGTATAGCATAAGTACAAGGCGTATCGTACGTAAACCTGTTATGCTCTTTAGCATCATATATACTTATAGCTGCTTGCCTCGTGTCTGTGTCTTCTCTTAGTTTATCAACTACATAACCTAGTTGGTTATTTCTTTGCCATTGATAACCGTAGTTAGAATTAACTAAACCGTACTTGTCGGCCATACGTTCCCATATAGGTGGTATACTACCGTATAGTTCTCCTAATTTGTTAATACTAGGATCGCCAGATAAATACCAAGCCCATTCAGCTGCAGCGTATTTTTTATTCCACTTACGCTCAACGTTTGTTATAACCTTGTCTGAAGGATTATCTATATAAAAACCACAATTGAATATAGCCTTTGTATCACCAAAGTCAATACCTTTTTGTAGTATTTCATCTATAACACCTTCATATGCTTCATTAGCATTATTGAATCTTGTTTTCATACTTGTTGTAATAATATTTATAGTAGCTGTACATCTTAATCCATATATCCAACTTCCTATAGTTGTTTGGATCTGTACTAGTCTTACCGTTATTTAGTATCTCTATAGTCCATCTAGACTCTCTTATGGCTACTGGCGATATGTATATTTGATTTCTTACACACCATCTCATAGCTTCAGCCTCTTCGTTTGTCGGAGTATAATCACCCATATCCCATGGTGACTTTTTCTTACCCATTTATTCCCAAGGCATTTTATCAGCTGATACATCTAAAGGTTCATGAGGAAGAAAACAACCTGATCTTGGTTCCCATTTAAAATGTGCTTCAGCTCCGTTTTCACCGAGGTTTTGAAACTTTATTTTAAGTACTTTAGCTTTAACTGTTTTGTTCTCATAATCTCTATGTACTAATAAACCGTGATAAGAAGCATCGTACCATTCACCACCACCTTTAATGTTATACATTGTAGGTTCTTCAATTTTACCATCTTTGTCTTTATACATTTTAGTTGGGTGAGCTACAATAAATACAAGTACATCAAACTTCTTAGCAAATGTTTCTATCTTAGTAAGATACTCCATTGTGTAACGGTTAACATCTTCTGTCTTACAGTCTACGTCTCTAACTTTATTAAATGGATCTATAACTAGGCATTTAATACCTTTACGTTTAACTAGCTCAGCGGCTTTTTTAAGCACTGACTCTAAAGTATAACGTTCCATATCAATGTGAAAGTAATTACTATTACAATGATCTGCTATTTGATTCCATTTATCTCCACCGATATCTTCTTTAGTTGGCATACCTTGCCAAGTCTTACGCATTAATTTATGAGCGTGTAGATATGTCGGTACATTCTCTGGAGATGCGAAAGCTGTTTTCCAACCGTAGTTCGCGTTATAGCCAACAACCATTTGATCCACGAAATCCGACTTCCCTGAAGAAGGTATTCCAGTGACAGTAATAAATTGACCAGTATACGTAGAAAATATATCGTCAAAGTTCTGTAAACCAATTTGGAAGCCAGGCTTAAAACCATTACGAACAAAGTCAGTGACTTCATCCTCGATATCTCTGAACGTAGTAACGTTTTCAAGAGGTACGGGCCTCGCGCCAGTGATTCTTTCTGTAAGTTTATCTTTACCATATTTTTGTAAGTATTCATTTGCGTCTTTACAGTCTTCAAATGTTGATAGAAAACAAACCTCAGATCCTAGCCTTCTAATTAACTCTGTCTGCAATGCTTGTCCAGCTTCGTCAGAGTCTACAGCTAATATAATCTTTTCTTTGTCTTCAAAGTAATCAATACAACTATCTAAGTAGTCTAAGTTGTTAGAGTTAAGTGTAGCACCATTTGGAACTGATATAGCGTTTGTAATACCTGCTTCATGCAGCGCTAACACATCCATCTCGCCCTCTACTATAACACAATATTCATAGCCTACAATACTATCTATATTATAAAAGACTTTCTCAGCCCCTTTATATAATTTAAAGTTCTTTCTTCCATCTCGGTATTTAACGTTTGTTAACTCACCGCCCATAAAATAATTGAACTTTATAACATTCTCGGTTTTACCGGTCTGTGGCATCCACTCAGGACCCTCACTGATTTGTAAATCAATAAGAGTCTGAGCTGATATACCTCTTGTTCCAAACCATTCGATAACCTTATCACTTACAAACTCAGGTTTTTCTGGATTTGTTTTGACTTCAGGTTTTATATATACTTTCTCAGCTTTACCTTTACGCTGATAGGTGTGTAATTGAAATGATTTGTTACAGTTGTGACAAGTACCGAGACCCCGTTCCCAATCATAAGAAGCACATTTTGCTTTTTGATTCTTGGGTTTCCTATTATGAGAGCACAAAGGGCATACACCCTGTTTTTTACCCTCTTCTAGGCCATGCTGATTGAACGCGTCAATCGCAAATCCATTGATCTCTGTTGTCTGCATTTAATTTAATTTAATTGTTAATCTCCATCTCTACAATGAGGACATATGTCACAGAATTCAAATTCTTCTATGTCCATTCCAGCATGACAAATCTGACACGCTGTCTCTCCGTTATTCCTATACATTAGAACGGTAGATCATCTTCTTGAGCAGTTAACTGTGGAGCCGCTTGTTGCGGTTGACCATCTCTAGGTGCTGCAGCAACATTGTCACCATTAGTCCATACAACCTTTACATTACCTAAATAAACTTTAGGCGCTTTAGCCTCACGTTCTTCCTTAGACTGTTCTACTACTACAGGCCCTTGGTTACCATAGTTATCAACTTCATCGTTGATTGTTATTGTAATTGGTAAATAGTTACCTTTCTTACCCTTGTAGATCTTGTCTTTAGGTATTTCATTTAAGTTGATGTTTGCTTTAATAATACTTGCCATAATTTCCTTTTGTTATAAAGTCTTGTTAATAAAAAATTGTTGTGGATCGAAATCCGGTGTTTCGTAAAACAGTTTATACTGCTCTACAGCTCTTTGTACTTTATCTAAACCGCTTTCATAGAAAGCATCTGAACAGTCGAATATTCCTATTTGATGTGTGTTCTTATCTATAGCTATAAACACTAAGTCATAGCCGAACAGTCTTCGATAGATGTACGCTTGACTGTCGTAGTTATAGCGAAAAGCTGAGCTTCTAAATTTTGATATATCACCTGTTGTTTTAAGATCAATAACTAATTTCTCATCGTGATTAACGATATCTGCTTTACCTTTCCACCATAACCCTTCAATCTGTTTAACTCCAGGTTGTTCATACTCGACATTAATACCATTGATTAGATCCATACAAACTTTGTTCTGTTTCATTGTATCAATTAGTAGTTCTGTCTTGTCTACTTCGTGTTGTAGTAGACACATTTCACCGCCTGAAATCTCCTTATAAGCCTTTGTATTTCTTGTCGTAGATTCTACTATTTTAAAATTCTTTAGTTTATCTGGCTCTAATATAGCTGTGTGGAAATAACCACCAACTAAAAAATTAATATTAGTGCCTTGACGTTGGTTAAGGGCTAAAGGGTTTTTTAACAATGTAGATATATCAGAATTACTTCTAAACTGTTGACCAAACTCTCCATAGTAATGCTCATCTATCTTAAGCTTTTCTAATATATCTTTTCTTGTTAAATCATCCATATTATAAAGTTGTTAATTTAGTTTCTATCTCTTTAGAGATATTGTATTTAGCTTTTATAGCTGATAACTTACCTCCTTTTTTAATAAACTCCACTGCTTTTGGATAAGCTGGATCTTTTTCCGAGGTTAACGTGTTTTTAGCTTTCGGTGCTTTACCGTGAGTATTCGTTGCATCGCTGTCGGCGGTGTCGTCAATCAAAAATAGATTACCTAACGCATATTTTTTTGCGTACGAAGATGCACTACCAAATTGCTGAGGTACATTCATACCTTTTTGATTTAAATCCACGCCAACTATAGCTGTAGCGTGTATAGCATTGTCACCGTCACTAATTGTAGCGGTTGACTGCATCATTGGTAATGGATCAACACTAATAATTTCTTCATTGATTCTTACACTAACTCCTAACTCTAACAGAAAGGGTTTTATTGCTTCTAGGATGTCTTCGGCAGATCTGAAGTTGTACTTGCCGAATGAATTAAATCTACTTTTTTTCGATTTAAATCTTGTCTGGACAGACGCCAGTTTGTCATTTAAGGTATTTAATTTCATATTAGTCTATACATATATAATTACATATTAATTTTAAGTTTTACATAAATTTTTTCACTTAACTTACAGAAAGTCAATCACTTGCGAGCTATCTACGTTAGCTATTAATTTGTCTATTGCAGCCTTTTTTATCTCAGATATTCGCACATAATTACTAACTCCAGTTATATTTAACTCAACAGCTATTTCTCTAGCTGAGTGCTTGTCACAGTCCATACCGTAACTTAGTCTTACTACTTCATACTCGGCATTGCTTAAGTACTGTTTCATTATACCCATGAGATATGCATTCATCAAGTCTATATTATAAGATTCAGATTCATCTGCAACGTCGTAACTCATTTCAACATCGTCATTCTTGTAAGTATTACTTTTACTTGTATGCTTGTTATCTAACGAAGCAAACATGCTAGTTATAAATATTTTACTTAAATCTTCGTTGTCAGGATTTTTACGTATCTCGTTAAGTTTATGCTCTGGTATTCTCATACTACCCTTGTTTATATCTATTCTTCTACGTATTGCACCTTTAATTCTTTTACTTAAAAATGATTTTAAAGTTTTTTCAACATCAGGTGATTCATCTATAACTAACCAGTCTATTTTATTTACAGCCTTTATTAATGCTTCATTACCTATTTGTATTAAGTCATTAATACTTAGTATTCCAGAGGCTTGATCACTAGTTGAAAACTTTCTAGCCAAATTCTCTACTAAAGGCATAAATTTTATTATAAGTTCGTCTTTAGTGTATTCATCGTAAAATTTACCTTCAAGGTTGGCTATAGATGTTTTAACATCTGTTTTATATCTTATATAATTCTGTACATTATATTTCTTCATATTGATCTATTTTTTCAAAAGCTTTAGCCATTAAATTATCGTTAGCGTAATGTATATTACCTATCTTAGCCATCCACTCGTTAAAGTCTTGTCTCATAATTGTTGGTTTAATAATTCTTTTTCTTTTTTCAATGTGTTGTTCATGTTTCTGTATATAGTTCTAGTTGAACAATCAAGCAAACCAGCTAGACCGCTTATAGTTATTTTATTACCAAACTCGTTAATATCTAGCATACATTGGTAAATTGCTTCACTGTCTACGTTGCTAGTTTTACCTATTAACTTACCGACTATACTTAGTTTTTCACTGACAGTCAGCATGTTATGGTCTTTAAATATTACTTTACGCAGTTTATTTCTAGGTGGTTCGTCAAGATCACTCATTAATACATCGTATACTATTTTTTCATAATGCCAAGAGCTAATATCAAAGGTAACAAATCCATTTTTTTTATCACATATAACTTTAGCCATGTTATCAAACTGATCTTGATTCATAGTGGTATTTAGATACCATAAAACATACAAATGCCATTTAAGACTTTTGTAAGAGGTTATCTTAGCATTAGTGTTAAACAATGTATAGCATTCGTATGTACCATTTTCAAAGAACATATACTTCTCAGTTTCTGTAGTAGGTACATCGCTTATAGGATCTTGCCTATATACGATGCCTCTACTTACTAAATACTTTATGTTTCTTTTATATGACATTAGCCTCTTACTATATAACCTTATGGGCTGTTGTCACAGTCCCTTTTTTCTTAGTTTTATTTTTTTTAAGATTTTCAATCTTATTTTTTATACCTCTAAAATTGGTTGTCAAGTTGTGTACGTATAATTTTCTGCTCATCTTTATTCTTTATTTTATGTTTTTCATTTTCGTAATAATTCCAGTATGCGGATACGCTATCGTCTTGTACTTTGTATTCGTCTGGCATACATTGAGGAGGTTCTGTAAAAGTACCCACCGGCATGCCCAGAGGTAAATGTTTTAAAACTTCTTTGCATTTCTTAATTGTTAAATGTGTTTTGTTATATCTTTTAGTATATTCTTCTCCTAGTGCTAGCATGTGCTTATACAACCACATATACTGCTTAGTATTCTGTCTACACCATATAGTTGATGGATGATTATAATGCGCTTTCTTATACGGAACGTCTACCATAGGGTAATTTAGTTCCGCATAATGATGATGCGCAGTACAAAGCATCTGAGCTGATTCTAAGATCATCTTAACTACATGCTTATTGTATTGTATTCTAGCAGCTTTAACTGGATCTCTGTGTAAATAAAATATATTCATAATTACTCGTAATGTTTATCTAATAAAATCATAGCTACTTCCTTACTTATCATGTTTTCGTTATATAATTTCCATATTAACTTACTCATAATTTCTAATTGTTTTGAAGAACGGATGCCTGTAGCTATTAGCCTTAGTGCGTTCGAAGTAAGTAAAGGTAGCACGCTGACCTATGTAGTCATTAATGTTAATGAGTATGTTTGCTAAATCCTTGTAGTTGTAGCCTTTGCCTGGTGGACAACCAAACCTTACGCCTTCGTCATCTAGCATTATAAACTTACCAAGCGTGCCTTGTCGCTTACCTTTACCTTCTACGTAGTCTACAATAGTAGCTTCAGTGTCATGAAAGTCTTTGAACTTTTGTAAATTATAAGAACGTTTTTGTTCGTAACTTTTATTTAGTCTAAGTATAGAGCCTTCGTAGCCCTGAGCTAGGTGTACATTATGTAACATCTTAGCTTCATCATAACTACCGACTAATGTATTTTTAATAAGAGTTAATGAAGCAGCTATTGGTAGATTTGTAGTCAGCCAATTAAATCTTTGTTCATACACAGGACCTTCTGCAATAGTATCATAAACATGATACTGTACAAGGTGTTGTGCATTTCTCATATCGTCTTCAGTTGGAGTTTGTTTTCTAACTAAAGATATAATTTTCTCAAAGTCGTTGTTCAACGCATGATTGTAAAGCTCACCGTCTAGTACAGTAAACGGATGTTTAGAGAAGAAGTCTTGTAGATCATAGGTTATATGTCTTACGTTTTTAAACTCCTTACCTGTACGTGAGTAAGCACCGTCTTTGGTAAATATACAACGCACGCCATCTAGCTTAGGTTGTAAGAAAACTTTCTCGGACCAGTCGACAGGCTTCTTGTCTACTTTGTATGCGAGCATAGGTTTTATCATAATTCTTTTATTTTATTTTCTAAATATTTTATTTTTCCATGTATAAGAGCAGCTTTAGCATAATCTTCTTGTTCTTCAGCTCTCTTTAATTCTCCTTTCCAGTGGTATATCTCTTCAAGCACTAGCTCTTTTGTCTCTTGCTCGACACTAACATTAAATTGCTGATCCCATTCGTCTTGCTTCTTCTGTAAAGCAGTTAGAATAATATCAGCAACCTTGTTAGCTAAAGTATCTAACTCTTTGTCTGTCATTTAGTTAGCAGTATTACATTTGTAAACTGGTAAGACATACTTGTTAATGAATTTACCCTTTGACTGTGAAGATCTTAAACCTTCAAAGACATGATTCGGTACGCCTTCGTAATTATAGCGACCGCCATTGTTAAACGTAAGAGTAAGTCTGTAGTTATCATACTTGTAACTCGCTCTGTCAATTGCTGTAGAGTTAACGTCTACAGTCTGCATTGGTAATACTAATCTGTTCATAAGTATTTAATTTAATTGTTAATATTTAGTTTATTATCCATTAGTGAATAAATTTTGTTTGTAAATTAATCAAGTAACGTCATATACGCATTACTGTTATTCTTGCGAAACCAAGATAGTGCTTTATGAAACTCGTTAATTTGTTTTTCAGTAACTGTTTTAGGTGCTACCTCCATTACATATTGACTACCCATTATGAAGTCATACATTGATAGCTCGACAGCACTAAGTTCGTAGCTATCTCCACTGAAAGGGTTTGTTACTAATTCACCTTTGTCGTAAATCATACCTTTAAACCACTTAGGTACTGTTTGTTCTTTAGTTTTCATTTTTTAATTCTTTAAATATTAATTCACCTTTAACAGCTCTTTCGATAGTTAGACCATAATGATTAGCTACAATCTCATACCTTGCCCTGTCTTTAATTATTTGACTAGCATAGTTTAAGTACCTATAGTCTTCATCTACTGTTAGATTTATAGCTCCTGTATACAGTTTAGGTAGGTCTTTGTTAAACTGATCGTCTTGAGAGATCATCTCTATGTATTGCAGTGTATTTATAGGGTCAACTACTTTATGGTTATAACCTTCATCAATCAATTCATCTATAATTTCATCTTCTATTCTACATAATAAATCCTCGTAGTGTCTAGTAATAGCATCTTCAACAAAGTCATAGTTGTCACAGTATATCTGATTGTAGTCAGGTATCGCTTCGTATAACACATCTGTAAGTTCGTTTTCATAGTAGTATACGTCTTCACTAACATTTATACTTTTGTCATCAGCAGTAGCAATCCACACAGAGTAACCATCAGCTGTTGATTCTTCGTATACACTGAAGTCAGGGTTTTGCCATTGATCAGTTATTTCACATTCATAGTGTGCAAGCACTTGGTTTCTAGCATGCTCATCATCGCAGCCTTCAATCCAACCTTTTTCAGCCATTTTTTTAGCTATCAACTTATCTGTTATATACTTAGTCATCTTTATCTGATATTAAAATGTTATCACCATGCTTAAAATCCCATGTAGAAACTCTGAAGAAATCTATATCAGCCCATGTATATAACGAGCTAACGTCACCTATTGTTAAGTCACTATAGAATGTGGTACTACTTAGCGTGGCTATAATTAGTCTTACAGATGTACTGTATTTTTCGTCTTGCGAAGCTAGAGCTTCTTTGATTTCAGGCTTTAGCCTTTCGTAAATTGTTAATCTTGCCATTTTTATTTATTTAATTACATTTATATTATCCAACTTTATTTTAATTTTGTTTGTAACTAGTGAGGAATCGAACCTCATACCCGTCGGTAGTATGCGCACCACGATCGAGCTAATGCCCCGGTAATCGCAACCATACCTAGTTGCCGCTAGCTATTCGCTTATGTGTAGTCATCGAGCCGACGTCACGCTGTACCTCGTCGTTAGACTTCTCGCTGTGCTTAGTCGCCTTTAATCATACCTAATTAAGCTACTCGTCTAGCTATTTACTACCTTAGAGGATCTTCGTTAGCTTAACCACTTAAAATACCGTAGCCGTACTAAGCCCTCCACCGTGTTTATATTCTTTTATATAATACACCATCAACTTCGATTACATCTTGCACTGAGTCTAAGTCGTAGTTTTTTATTAAGTATTTTTCTAGATACACTAATCTAGTAAGGCCGTTAGTTATTTTTACTCTTTGTGTACCTGTGCAAGATCTCACATTTAACTCGCTATTGTCACTAAGTGTCATATAATAACTAGTTGTTTGTCTTTGAGGATTTAGTTGATAGCAAGATAAATCATTAAACCTACTTCTTATTATTTTACGAACCATACCTGATTTGTATGTAGCGAATTTACATAAACCATACTTTTTGTGGCTAAGTTGGAACGTTCTAGTACCGTTTTTACGCTGTGTATTTGTAGTTACATCAGTTAGTAGTGGGTACTTAGCTAGCATTAACTCTACGTATTTGTCTTCTAGCTCTTTTCGGCGAGCTTGCCATTGTGTTAGTGTATTCATATTATCTTCGTCTTTGTGATTTATGTACAAGCGCACTTAGCTCCTGGCTTACTATTTGAATTGTGTTACCTGTTTTGTGGTAAGTAATAGGAACATAGGAATATTTTTTTACTTCAGAACAAGGAGGACATGTTTTATATCCTAAGCTTAATCGATAAGGGTGGACTTCGTCGCCGCATTTACAGTACATAGTTTATTATTTTATTTGTTACATATATATTATCCAGTAGTTATTTTATTTTGTTTGTAATTAATCACGCTCGTAATACTTTCTTTTAGTAGACATATACATTTTCTCTACAGCTAAGAACATAACCATCTCATGTAGCTCTTTATACTCGTCTCCGTTCACAGGTTGATCTGCTATTTGCCAATCAATACTGTCTTCCATAAGTTCTTTAGTGACGTCAGCAATACCTTGTGCTATTTCGTCTATTTCTTTCATTTTACTCATTACTTTTAGTTTAGTATTGTTACTTCGACCCAACCTTTTTCTGAATGGTTAGCTTCACATTTAACACCAGCTTTAGTTAATTCATCTTCTAGCTTTATCGCTGCATCCCATAAATCTGGTTCTGGCATCTCGTCATGGTCATCATCATAGAACACATCACCTCTACACTGAAAAAACTTATCGTCGTAGTCATTTTCTACATACTCAAAATCCCATCCGTTAATTCTTGTATCTTGTTTCATCCACTCTTTCATATCTATAATTGATTTATTAGTTCTTCTACTTCGCAGAATAGCATTTCATCTATCTGTTTTCTTGAATAGTGGTCTTTATACGCTTCGTATACTAAATCCCACGGGTTTCTAACTGGTTCTTCGTTCATTATAAGAATTTTTTAACTTGTTCTTTGATTAATAATATATCTTTATCTGTTATGTGCATAGCTTGATCATAGTCTACGGTGTTCTGTATTATATCACTAAAACTTTCCCACATCTTTAAATCCATTTGCATAGCAATAGAATCTATGTTTTCTTCTGATAGCGTTTGTTTGTCCTCTTGGATCTCGTGCCATTTACTTACTGAATCGCTCATTAGTCTTGGTATTTTTTAAGTGTCATACTATTTACTTTATCTAATATTTCATTACCTACCATAGTAAAGTAACCTTCTGAATAGAGAGGTCTTTTACCTTCGCTTATTAGTTCTTTAACGTCTTCTTCAGCTTGTTTGATAGAGTGGTTTAACGCTGTTTGGATGAAATACTTTTCAAATCCATTAAATTTAGTTTTACTCATTATAGTGTCTTTTTTATTATTAGTAATTGCTTTGTGTCAAACTTCTTGTGAGTTTCTTGCCACATACGGTTGTGGGTGAACTTTCTAGCTTTTGCGAAGTTAGATTTCTGACGAGTTGTAATACTATTGTATTCTTTGTCAGTTAGTCCACCACATACACCGTTTGCTCGAACAGCACGTCTATGCCCGTCTGCTCGTGATTTTTTTTGTAGTTCCGAGTAAGCTAGTAGCTCTTTCATAGTTCTCGGATTAGATACTACGCCCAAGGGTTAGTAGATTTTTCTACATAAGTTAGACCTTTGTAGTTGAACCAGTGAGTAATACCTTCTTGATCTTTGTTCTCGTTGTAGATGAAGGCAAATCTTTTTGGTAGATTACCTACAGTATAGCCTTTATAGGTTGTACCGTTAAGTTTTATTGTACTTGAATTTTGAAATTTAATTTTCTGCATAGTTTATTATTTATTATTTACATTTATATTATCCAATAGAAATATTATTTTGTTTGTAACTTTCTACTTGTATATCACATTTATTAGATCTTGCACTAACATGTCTTCAGTCTCTTCCTCTGCAGGAATACAGTCCATTTCTACAAATAGCTCGATCTTGCGAATAGTTTGTTTTTTACTTAAATAGCTACTTATAAATTTAAAGTAACTTATAGTTTCTTCTGACCAATAGAATAGACTCATACTATTTGAATTTAGCAGCGACATCTCGTATTTCCACCTTGTCTTGATGATCTAATCCACTGGTTTGACTTGCGTACATTCTTAGTACATAGTGTACAAAGGTACAATCGCTTTCTGTAAGTTGTATATTTCTCATAATTAGTTTCTTATCGCCCAAGCAGCAGCGCTACCTAGTTTAGTTAATACTTTGTTTGCTTTTTTTAGTACTAATAGTACTTTGTGTGAAAATTTTATCATTGTTATTAGTTTATTATATTATCCAATAGTTATTATTATTTGTTTGTAATTCTTAATCGCCTGTATACTCGCCTGAGTATGTATTAGAATACCAATCTCTTCGCGCTTCGTGCACTAGATCTTGTATTTGTAATAGATCTTGTCTTTGATCGATCAAGTGATCTATTTCATCTTGCATATCTTGCTCACTTAGTTTAGTAAACATACTTGTTTCTAAACCATCTAGTAAGTTTCTGTCGTTGCAGTGATAATTATCGTACTTGATACCATTCCAAGTCTCGCTTAGTATATAAGTATACTCTATATTTCTGTAAGTTTTAGTCATTATTAGTAGATTTATAAAAGTTAATTCTTGTAAGTACCTCGCATCGAGAGATCTTACCTTCGATTTGTAATAGTATATCGCTTGACATATCTATTTTTTTACCATTAGGGCAAGTTAGTATAAATTGCATATTATTTAGTTTAGTAGAAGTCATAGTATATATCTATTACTTGAGATCTTTGATTGCTAGTTAGTTCGTTAAAGTCTTTCTTGAAGATTCTTCTTGATATTTTTAGTAAGGTATATGATTTTGTACACATAGTTTTATTATTTATTAGTTATTAATTTATTAGTAGTCGTTGGTGGAATCGAACCACCTCACAAAGTAGAGCTCACGTAGTCAAAATGCAGAGTGAAACCGTTACGACTTGTTACTCGGATAGTACTATTTTTCTAGTACTTCTCGAGCGATCACTGGTACACTAGTTGAAGAAGTGTAAGACTTGTACTTGACGAAGCAAGCCATATTTTCTAGTTTAGACTTCATTACTTCATACACTTTATCGTGATTATAAGTAACTGTTTTACCATTTTTGAAGTTGACAGTGATTAGTTGGTTTTTACCAATTAGTGATTTTCTGATTACAAATCTTTTTGAAATTAAAGTTGACATAGTTAAAATTATTTAGTTATTATTATTATTATTAGTTTGTTACATTTATATTATCCAAATGGAATATTATTTTGTTTGTAAAAGGTGTATTATTATTTATTAGTAAAAATAGTTAGAGAAGTATAATGCACTATCTCTTATAGTAAAACTCATTTTAATAAGTAAAACTTATAGTTAAATATAGTGTAGAGTGGAGTATACTCTTCCGATCTTGTTTCAGAATCAGGCCTGCAATGGAACACACTAAATGTTGTGTTATAAAAAGTGTGACATTTGCCTATTAGATTAAGATAGTAACAGGCTATTGTCACAGTTTTATGTATTACTCAGTGATTAATAATTCACGAGTAACAACTGGCATCGAAGTTGACGAAGTGTATGATTTGTATTTACTCCAACAGTTCATTGTTTCAAGTTTTGTTTTCATAACATTGTATACATCATCGTGATTATACTTTGCAACTTTTCCATTTTTGAATGTTACTTCAATGATTTGATTTTTTCCGATTAATGATTTGCGAACAACAAATCTTTTTGATTTTAATACTGACATAGTTTTAATTTATTTAAGTTATTATTATTTATTTGTTACATTATTATTATCCATTATATATATTATTTTGTTTGTAAGAATTATAACAATAAATGATAAATGATCACACAAGAGGATGATCATATGTGAAAGATAGCTGTGGAAATCAGGGGAAAAACATAAATGATCACATGAAAACAAATGATAAATCATCATATATACAAACGTAAACGTAAAAACAAGGGGGACCCGGTGAAATGAAAATGATTTGCGAAAATGTTTTGTAAAGTGAAAAATAAGGTGCAGCCCCCTGGTCCTAAATATCTAACGAAAACTATGACATTAGCCTTATAGAGTATATAGTAAGGGGCTATTGTCACACTATTGTAAAAAATAGTGGTTTTATGTGAGTATATATACTATAATAAATAGAATTATGGCTAAACCAAAAAGAAAAGGAGGACCTAAACAACAGCTATCACCTACTGGGCGAGCTAGAAAGGCGGCAAGAGACGTGTGTTATGCTAAAGGTTGGGTATGGAACAAAGATAATGGTACATGCTCTAAATCTGGTAAGGGAACATCGACAAGTTCTTTACAAAGAAAAGAGAAAAAAGCAGAGAATCAAAAAATAGGGCAGAATAGTAGCACAGATATACACCATATCGGGGGTAAGTTAGGTAAAACTAAAAGAGTGCCAACTGGTAGCAACAGAGGAGATAGCGGAGATGGTACTAAAAACGACAGAAAACAATAATATACAAGCATGGCAATAATATATACATACCCTGAGATAAATCAAGTAGAAGGTGAAGACTTATTGCTTATAAGTGATACAAGTCTATATAAAAGACCTACTAGGAGTGTAACAATAGATAATCTTGCGGCTTATATAGGTACAATAATTGGTGTTGGTAGTGTACAGAGCATCGATACTTCTAATACTTCGTTTATAAATATGACACCTACAATGCCTGCAACGGGTAATGTAGAATTAACAGCATCATTGTCAGCTAGTGGTACGCCTGATAATACTAAATTTTTAAGAGGAGATAATGTCTGGGCAGAAGTTGCGGGTATACAGGGTTCTGGTACAGAAAACTACACAGCGCGTTGGATATCTGCAGACACCTTGAGTATTGGTGCTTTATATGACAATGGTACACAGGTAGGTATAGGGACTAATAACCCAGATACTCCACTGCACGTTGTAGGTAACGTGAAAATAGAAACAACAGGTTCAGTTGACAACCTACTTCTAACCTCCACAGACGCTACGCTGACAGGTGCTCCAGATATTTCTTTATTTGCAGACACAGCGGCGGCAGATGGTGATACTATAGGTAACATACAGTTTAGAGGTAGAAACGGGATGGTTCCTGGTTCAACAGTTCCTTTAACTTATGCTGCTTTTTATTCGCATATAATAGATAAAGATAACAATCAGTCTATACTAGCATTAACTGGTCACAAAGGAAATGGTTCAGGTGCTAATAAAACCGTAGCTAATTTCTCTGTAATAGGTACTAATAACTCAGGTGAGGGCGCGGTACTCATAAACCCTAGTAGTGGGTATACACCTAGTAGTTATAATTTAGAAGTCAATGGAGACTTTAAAGTAGTTGATGATGCTTATTTTGATAGCAATGTAGGTATCGGTACGACTAGTCCTGCTGAGAAACTACACGTCTTTGGTGGAGCTGCAGCTATTGAAATAGATTCTACAACTAACGAAGCTTCTTTAAAGTACGATAACTCAACAACAACGGCGGTCATAAAGTTAGCTAACAACGATTTAAAAACTGAGTTAGGCGGATCTGAAAAAATGCGGATTCTTGCTAGTGGTAACGTCGGGATAGGAACGACTAGTCCAAGCTCAAAGTTTCAAGTAAGCGCCAATGATGGAGATGGTATAACTTTAAAGCATGGCACATCAAATGCTTTTTATATACTTAGAGACGGTAATGATGATACAATAATAAAACAAACTAGAAACTACACTAGTAAAATATCAATAAGTACATTAGCGGATTCTGGCACTCATGAGTCATCAGGTTTAAACATAGTTGGTCAAGGCGCTGGTCTTAAAAGTAACGTCGGGATTGGAACGGCTAGTCCAACTTCTAAATTAGATGTAGTTGGAACTGGTAGTTTTACTGGGCAAGTGACAATACCGGCTACTCCAGTAGCATCAACTGATGCTGCAAGTAAAAGTTATGTAGATGCTCAAGTTGGAACAGCAGACACATTATCTGAAGTATTAGCTTTAGGAAATACAACAGGAGGTACTAACATAGATGTATCGCCAAACGATGTTATAGACTTTTTCACTGGTTCAAATTTAAATTACGGTAGAATACATGCCAACTCGGAAGGTTTAAATTTAGACACGGTAGCTAATCGTCACATGATTTTTTCTAAAGGCAGTACTGAGGTAATGCGTATTAGTACTTCAGGTAACGTAGGTATTGGTACGACTAGTCCTAGTTATCCTTTGGAAATAGCTCAAACAGGCTATGGATTAGGTGTTAAAAACTATATAACTAGCACAGATGTTGCTAATAGTATTTTAGTAGGATACGACCCTGCAGCTGTATATTTAGGATATGGCTATGGCTCTAAAGAAGTACACATAGGCTCATTAAACTCAGGAGATGTAAAAATAAGGACACAAGGTAACACTATAGTGGAAAACGGCAACGTCGGTATCGGGACGACTAGTCCTGCAGCTAAACTAAACGTAAACGGTAATGTAAAAATAGAGGGAACAAACGCGTTATTATTTGGAGGATCTGCATCTATACCGAGTTGGGCAATAAACCATAGCGGTAGTGATTTACTTATAGACGACCAAGGCGGTAACACAGGATCTGTGCTATTTAACAACTCCGAAGGTGTGGCTCTACCTAGATTAACAACAACAGAAATAAACGCTATATCATCACCCGCGCAAGGATTAATGACATATAATACAACTTTAAATACTATTTGCTTCTACAATGGAAGTAGCTGGCAAAAAGTTAGTCACACAAATATGTAATAAATAAATAAATAAATAAACAAATTATGGTAACTTACGATTGGAATTGCAAAACAGTGGATTGCTACCCAGAACAAAATAGCGAAGCAGATGTAGTATACAATGTGCACTGGATTGTAACAGGTACTTCAGAAGACTCCGAGGGTAAAAGCTACTCAGCTACAAACATTGGAACACAAACTCTAGACACAAGTCAGATAACAAACTTTATACCGTTTGATCAATTAACAAACGACGAAGTAGTTGCCTGGACTAAAGGAGCGATGGGTGAAGAGCAAGTTGCTAGTATTGAATCAAGCATACAAAGTCAGATAGACAATTTGATTACACCTACAAGTGTTACATTGACTATCGGAGAGCCTGTACCACCTGCTGAGTAATTAGTAGGTAAAAACCCAACAAAACAAGTAATAATACAATTACTAGTTATATTACAATCAAATAAAATTTAATTAAATAAACTATGGATGCAATAGTTAAAAATCTAAACTTCGGAGAGAAGGCTAGAAAAAACGTCTATAAAGGTATAGACAAGTTAACAAAAGCTGTTAGCTCTACGTTAGGAGCTAGCGGTAAATGCGTGATGCTAGAAGATCACACGGGTAAACCAATAATAACAAAAGACGGTGTCACTGTGGCAGAGTCAGTTATATTAAGAGATCCAGTTGAAAACATGGGAGCTACGCTTTTAAAAGAAGCAGCTCGTAAAACCGTAAAAGAAGCTGGTGATGGTACAACTACAGCTACAGTACTTGCTCATGCAATACTTACTGAAGCTTATGAAGTTCTAGATAAAACAAATACTAGAGATTTAAAAGAAGGTATTGATAAGTCTGTTGAGGCTGTTGTTGATTACTTGAAAGAAAACTCTGTAGAAGTAACTGATGACATGCTAGATCAAGTAGCTACTATATCGACCAATAATGACCCTGAATTAGGTAAAATAATTGGTGATGCTTTTAGGTTAGTTGATTTAACAGGTGTGGTGGTCATGGAACCAACAGAGGACAATGAAACTTCAGTTGAACTAGTTGAAGGTGTAGAGTATGACAAAGGACTTGTAAACTCACACTTTGTTACAAGTAAAACAAAGAGAGCTGCAGAGCTTGACAATGCTTTAGTACTAATAGTAGAATCACCAGTTGAGTCTATAAGAAAAATACAAAGTGTTTTAGAGTATGTAATAAAAAACAACAAGTCTTTACTTATAATAGCTGACTGCGAGCAAAGCGTTGTTTCTGCTTTAGCTATGAACAAGGTTAAAGGGAATATAAAAGTAAATATTATCAATGCTCCTACGTACGGTGTAAGTAAAAAAGATACACTAAATGACTTAGCTCTTCTAACAGGCGCTACAGTGATAAATGAGGATCTTGGAGATGATATGGACCTTATACAACCAGAATATCTAGGGAGTTGCTTAAAGAGCATTACAACAGATCTAGAGACTATAATACAAGTCGAGGATAATAATCCAGATGTAGAAAAATTAGTTAAGGACCTAAGAGATCAAATAGAAACTACTAAGAATCCTAACGAAGTTATAAGACTTGAGAGAAGATTAGGTAGGATATCTGCTAAAGTAGCTATAGTAAAAGTTGGTGCAAACTCTGAAATAGAATTAAAAGAAAAACAAGACAGAGTTGAAGACGCTATCTGTGCTACTAAAGCCGCAATAAAAGAAGGTATTGTATCTGGTGGTGGTATTGCACTACTAAATGCATCAAATAAAATAAAAGCAAAGACCGTAGGAGAGCAGGTGTTGTTGAAAGCTATAAAAGCACCGTTTAATACAATACTAAGTAACGCTGGTATTGAAGAATATAAAAAGCCTAAGAAAGAAGGTGAAGGCTTAGATGTTGTTACGGGTAAAACAGTTAATATGATAGGTTCTGGTATTATAGATCCTTTGCTAGTAACTAAGAGCGCTTTAAGAAACGCAGCGTCTGTAGCATCAACAATATTATCTACTGATTGTGTAATTAATAATTTAAGGATTGATGATAGCAATAGGTAGGAATTTAATAATAAACAAACATAAAGTAGGTACCGCTAAAACAAAAGGTGGTTTACTGCTTGCTGAATCTCAAAGAGAGGATATACGATATATACAGGCTGACGTTGTGAGTGTTGGTAACGAGGTTGAAGGTGTTAAAGCTGGAGATCAAATATACTACGATAAACACGCTGGACACGGTATAGAGCATAATGGTGAAAAATATCATATTATAAGATTTCAAGATGTAGTTGTTGTTTTATGAAAAGGCTAGAAGCAAGGGACATAAAAGATATGAACTTGTTGAAACACTATCGAATAATAAGACGGTGGGCTTGCAGGAACAACAACCTTAATGATGCTGATTTAGAGCTATTAATATATCTTGATTGTATGGACCTATTTTCAAAGCACGACTTTGAAATGGGTGTATACTCTTATAGTTGGGATAACAGGCGTTGGAACAGGCTTTTGAAAGAAGGCTGGATAACAGTTTGGCGCCATAGAAACAGGAAGGATATAAAATATAGTATATACAAAGTATCTTTCAAGTGTAAGCAACTTATAAATAGAATATACAAAGTAATGCTAGGTGAAGAAGATATACCTGTTGGTAAATCAAATAGCATTATAACAGGGGAAACTTACACTGACAAGGTGTTAAGAACATCAATAAGAAACATTAATAGAGATAAAAATAGATAATATGTACACACCATTAGACAAAAAACTAATTGGAGATCAAAACAAACTTCCTGAAGCTTTAAAAGCAAAGATTGAAGCAGCTCCAGAAAGCCCAGCTCAAATGGGTTACGATACACCAGCGAAGCAGGTCGTAATCGACCCAATGACAGGTATGCCCATGCAACAAAGTGAAATTACAAATGTACCGCCTCAACAATATAATACAATGGGTAATGCTAAACCAGTTTTTTCAGAACAAGCGCAGTTATTTTCTGAAAAAATAAACGGTGGAATCCAGGATAGACAAAATTCAGTTTTTGCTACACCTATGTTTAAGAAGAACTGTAATAAAAAATACTAATATGAAAGACATTAAACAATTAAAAGTAGATTTAGCCGGTCAAGTAGGTGAAAACGCTATATGGGATGGACCTCTAAGTAAAGAAGGTTTTCCAATGGGTAAAGGATCTAGTTCAGGTTCTCAAGGTATGGAGGTTAGTAAAGCCGACTGTGGATGTGACTCTGTAAAAGGACCTATTACTTCAAGAGCTAAAGCGTATTAATGAAGTTTAAGTACTTTACTTACGATGAGTTTGATTGCCCAAGCCTAAAAGGTAGTGGTAAAAAAGTGAGTGATGAACTAATAAATATGCTAGATATTGTTCGTAAAAAATACGGTAAATCAATAACTATAAATTCAGGCTATAGAACACCTGAGCGTAATAAAGAGGTAGGTGGTAAACCTGGTTCATCTCATTTAAAGGGCTTAGCTGTTGATATTGCGTGTAAAAACTCTATTGATAGATTTAAACTAACTAGTATATTAATTGAGGTTGGTTTCAAGAGAATAGGTATGGGTTCAACATTTATACATGTAGATATAGATAAAGATAAATCACAAAACGTCCTTTGGACATATTAATATGGGATCACCTCTAAATATAAAAGAAAAGTCTTACGAAAAGCAGAATAGAAAGATGCGTTCGAAATACAAGTCTGAAACTGGAAAAAGCTTGGGTAAAAGACTAACCAAGGGTACAAGCTCAAGAAGAGTATCTTTTGCCTGTAGATTTGCTGGCATGGCCGGAGCTATGAAAGACTCTAAAGGTGAACCAACTAAAAAAGCAATGGCTTTAAAAAAATGGGGATTTGGCAGCGTAGGAGCAGCTAAAAACTTTTGTCAAAAAAATAAATCTAAAAAATAACAATAATGAAAAAAGGTGTAAAATTCGACTACAAACAGGCGTACAACAAAAACTTAAAACCTAGTGCTAGACTACATTACTTAGAAAACGCTAGACATGATCAAGACAGTCCAGCTAAAAAATATGGATCTCCAATGAAAATGGGTTCTCACTCTATACATAAGCATATGGGTGGAAGTGCTTTTCATATGAATACTGAACCAAGTAATAGCAAAGAAAAAGCGTCTACAGAAAAGAGAGACTTAATGAAATATAATCCAGTTGATGACAAGGCTGCTAGTATTAAGTCTGTAGAAGTTTCATCTCCTAAAGTTGAATTGTCTTCAGCTAAGCCAACTAAAAAAGAAGCACCTAAATCTAAAAGCGTACAAAGAAAAGCAGATAGAGTTGAAAAAACCAGAGAAAAAGGTAAACAAGCACTAGAAGATGGTAACACTTCAAAAGCTATGAGATTAAAGCGTAGAGAGAGAAGGCTTAAAAGAAGAATAGCTAAAAAATCTAAAAAATAAAACAGATAGGACTGTATAAACCTAAAAAATAATATAAACGACAAAAAACTCAAAAAATTATGTCACAAAGATTAAAAATTAATTATGAGCAATACGGAAGCAAAAAGACAGCCGTGTTTAACGCAGACGATATTTTTCGTGCTGTTTTTATTCCAGATGGAATGGGAGATGATAAAGTGTATTTGTACACGTCAACTGGCTCTTATTTCATCGTACAAAGTGTAGGTTCAGATTTCGGTGTTAGTGCAATAGCTATAGAAAAAGCTATTAACGACGCTTTAACATCAAACCCAGGAGGTAGAGTTGTTGAAATCACACCAGCTGGTATGGAAGGTGTTTTAGATACGATCACAAACCCAAGTTAGAAATGGTAGACACAGTTAGCAAGGGGTTAAACATCCCTTGCAGTTGTGCTGCTAGAAAAGAAACATTAAACAAGATATTACCTTATAAAAAATAATATATGGCATTTAAACTGGACAACCCACCTTATTCAAGTGATAATACACCTATATATAGGGTTGATATGGAGAATGGTGTTCTAGGTAAAGCCAATAATAACGGTACCATAATACTAAACAATAATCTAAATGCTAATCAAGAACGAGACGTTATAGACCACGAAATGGTACATATAGATCAAATGAGACGTGGTGACTTAGACTATGACAATAATTACGTATACTGGAAAGGTAAAAAATATTCAAGAGCACAGATGAGCGAAGGTTCTCCAAATTTAGCCTGGGAAAAAGAGGCGTATAATAAAACAAAGAAAAAATAAATAAATTATGGCTTACAAACAATCACCAGGTAGAATGAATATGCCTAAAACTGGACAAGGAATACCAAGTGTATTAACTATGCCAAACCTAGATCCAAAAGAACCAAAACCAAGTAATGTAAAATACGGTGCTTTAGAGAAGACCTCTAGCACGAACGCTAGCGGTAGAACTACAGTTACTGTAACTCAACCTTTTTCGTCAAATGGTAAAAAAACTAGCAAAAGTTATAAAGAGTTTGCAAAAGAAGGTGGAGACGTAGCAGCGGCAAAAAAGTTTAATGCTGGTAAATCAGGCTCTAGAACAACAACTTATTCGTATGGTGGAAACAAGCCAGCGGGTATAAAGCCAGTTTCAACAAGCACGCCTAAACCTAAAATTGACTTAAGCAAAAAACCATCTATTGCTAAAGATTACGGTAGTTTTACATTTGGATCAAATATGCATAATATGAATTTTGGTGGGCACAGTACATACGGGAGAACAGCAGCTGGCGAAACACCTAAGTTTAGTCAGTCGTATACGGAATCTCCAAAAAATCCGATGTCAGGTAAGCCTAATATAGCTACGTCTAGAAAGATCACAGCGAGAGAGAATCAACTTATGAAATCAAATTTTTACAAAGGAGCTAATCCATACAATATTGGAGAAAAGAAGTTCGAGCAGCATTTACAAAACATCGAAACATTTGAAAAAAGAAAAAACGATAAAAAGTTCGCTAGACAAGAATTAATTAAGTCAAGAAAAAAAGCTAGAAAATAGTGAAAAAAATATTAGAATTTTTCAGCACTAAAGTTTTCAAACAAGTTGGTGATGTGGTTGATAACCTATTCACTAGCGAAGAAGAAAGACTCAATGCTAGAAATGAAATATTTAAAGTACTACAAGATGCTCAGTTAGAGTTGCAAAAAATGCAGACTGAGATTATTGTAGCTGAAGCTAGCGGTAATTGGCTACAGAGAAGCTGGAGACCAATACTAATGCTTTCATTTGGTTTTGTAATAATATATACTAAGTTCATATCACAGTTATCTGTACATTTAGTAACACCTACATTAGAGCCTCAATTCTGGAGTTTACTAGAAATAGGTATTGGAGGTTATGTAATAGGTAGAAGTGGTGAAAAAATCGTGGACAAGCTAGGGCCACTATTCAATAAAAATAAATAAAAAATAAATAATGGGACAATACGCAAATCAACCAGATTTCGCTACATCAGCTGAGACTGTAGTAGTTGGTACAACAAATGTAGAGAGCAGTGCGCTTTATATTGGAACAGGTGGTGACATAGAAGTAACTGCAATAGGTAGTTCTTCTTCAGTGGTGTTTAAAAACATACCTGATGGATCTTTCCTACCTGTCATAGTTAGCTCTATCACAGCAGGTGTAAACACTACTGTATCGGACATTGTAGCTATAAAATAATATGGGACTTGGTCTAGGACTAGGCGTATGGTGGCCTACACAATCTTCACTTATACCAGGCTTGATAAAAACTTTATGTGTAAGATCCACATATTGTGAAAACAAGACCTGCACCACAGCTATACTTCAAAAACTAGAAAACTGTAAATCATAATGAGTAACTTACTGAAAGACGCCTCAATACTTTTAACCCCTACCGCATACGACAATGGTAGCATGCATGCTATTAAGCCAGAAAATGGAGATGGAGATTTTGACTTTCAAAGAAATTCTGCTGCGACCCGAGTTAATGCACAAGGTTTAGTAGAGAATGTACAGATAATCAGTCCAGAGTTAGTTTCAAATGGTAACTTTTCAGAGATAGGTGCAGAAGAAGTTTTAAATGGAAACTTTTCACAAGAAGGAAGTGAGTTAGTTACAAATGGTGATTTTGCTACAGATAGTGATTGGATTAGTTCTGATATTAATGGATTTAGTATAAGTGGCGGTAAATTAAATTTATTAGATGTTGCATACGCAAAATCGGTTCTTCAAACTAATGTCGCAACGGTAGGAAAAACATATAAAGTTACTCTTGAAATAAGTGATTATGTAAAAGGTTCAGTTAGAATTATTTTAGGTGGTTCTGTTACATCAACACAATCCTCTAATGGTGTTTTTACATTTTATGTAACTGCTTTAGCAGATGCAAATATTGGTATTCAGACTTTAGGTGGAGGTGGTACAACCCTATCAATAGACAACGTTTCAGTTAAAGAAGTAGGACAAGATTGGAATTTAGGTGGAGATTGGACTATTGGTGAAAATAAAATTATTCACCCTGCAGGCTCTAGCCCTGAATATTCTACTCAAGATAATGTATTAACTATTGGAAAAGATTATACTTATTCTGTAGAATTGCTTACAGGAAATGGTACAAATTTCGCTCAATTATACGTAGCGGGTGTTGGAGCAATTGCTGCCTTTACTAATGGGGCTGGAGTTTATACAGGTTCTTTTACCGCACAAGGTACAAATATTCGAATTAGAGCACTTGGTGCTGATATAGATGTTGAAGTAACAAACATATCAATTAAAGAAGTTGGGCAAGATTGGACGTTTGGTACTGGTTGGAGTGTAGACCAAGCTAATAGTAAGGCTGACGCAACAGATGCTGCATTTAACTCACAACTTGCTAACAGTGCTGCTATTGGAGCAAGTAAAAAATATAAAATATCTTTTGATGTTTCAAACTATGTAAAAGGAAATGTTATTGTTAAAATTGGTAACACCTCAAGCGCAACGGTTTCAAGTAATGGGAGTTTTACATTTACTTTAACTTCAGCAAATACATCTTCTTTTCAAATTGCAACTTGGGCTGGTAGTGGAACTACTTTATCTGTAACAAACGTATCAATTAAAGAAATAACAGACGATACAAACATACCAAGAATAAACTACGAGGGTTTCAGTTATCAAGATGTTTTAGGAAGTGAGGAAATTGTAAATGGTGATTTTGAAAATGGAAGTGCTAATTGGAGTTTGTCTGATTCAACTGTTTTGAATGGAAAATTAAATATATCAACTACATCTATAAACAATACTGCTCAACAGTCAATAACAAATCTCATCATAGGAGCGAGTTATAAAATAGAGTACAATATAAATAGTATTTTAACTGGTGGACTTGTTGTATATGAATCATCACATAGTAGACCAGCTTATGAAACAAGTGCTGGTGTATATTCAAACACATTTATTGCAACTGCAGCAACTCAAACAATAAATGTCAGAACATCTGGAGCAACAACTGCAACAATAGACAACGTATCTGTAAAAGAATATCTTGGTCAAGAAGTAGTACCAGATAGTGGTTGTGGAAGTTGGTTATTAGAGCCACAGAGTACGAATTTGTTGCCTTATAGTGAGGATTTTAGTCAATGGACTAGTTACATAACAACTCCAACATTAAATTCAGCAACTTCTCCAAGTGGTGATGTAAATTCAGCTAAATTAACATCTACTGGAGTTTATGGAAGTTTTAGTTTAAATATTTCTAAATCTAGCTCTGCTTTAAACTACACTCAGAGTGTTTTTGTTAAGGCAATTAATTATACTGTTGTGAATCTTATTTCTTATGGCTCATCAAGTGCTAATAGAGCTCAAGTATCTTTTGATTTGTCAGATGGTAGTGTATCCTCAGCAGCCTCTGTTAATGGTGCTTATTCTAATCCATCTGAATCTATTGAAGATTATGGTAATGGTTGGTATAGAATTTCTCTATCATTTACCTCTGATGCTTCTGTTGAAGTAAGACCACATATTCAATTTCCAGTTCAAATGACTAATGATGATTATGTTTTACTATGGGGAGCGCAACTAGAAAACCAATCTTATAGCACCTCCTACATACCAACTAACGGAGCAACAAACACTAGGCTACAAGATATTGCAAACAATAGTGGTAACTCTAGTTTAATAAATAGTACAGAGGGTGTATTTTATGCTGAAATAAAAAGGGATACATCTGCTAATACATTTCATTTAATTTCATTAAACAACGCATCCTCTAATAGTGATGCAAATTCTGTTGCTATTGGAGTTAATGGTTCTGATTTATTTTATGTGAGAGTAAAAAGTCCAAATGGTTCTTATACAAATCAAGGCATACCAATGTCTATTGGTGATTTTCATAAAGTAGCAATAAGATATGAGCAAGGAAATATAGGGTTATTTATAGATGGCACGAAAGAAGGTACTTTTACTGGTGCTTGGTTGTTTACACTGCCATTAGATAATTTATCCTTTGATTACAACGGAAATGGGTCTTTAAAATTCTTTGGAAAAACCAAAGCACTAGCAGTTTACAAAGAAGCATTAACAGATGCAAATCTAAGATGCCTTACATATCCAAATCCAGTTGCAACAACATTTGATTTAGACTTTGATACTATTGCAGAGCAGTTTACTTTTACTAGAGGCTCAGAAGCTACGTTTGTAAATGAACAAGGGTTAATTGAAAGTACAAATCAAATAGGTCCAGAATTGGTGACTAATGGAGATTTTGCTACAGATAGTAATTGGACTAAGGGTACTGGATGGACTATTAGTGGAGGCAGTGCAAACTATGATGGTGTAAATGCATATCAATTATTAAGACAAGGAACTGCAAATGGTGTCGTGGGAAAAACTTATCTTGTAAAATATGATGTTATTAATAATAGTGGAGTTGGTGGCATATATGCTAAATTTGGAGGTGTTAATTTAAGCGGCTATAATCAAAATAATGGAAGTTTCGAGTTTTATGCTACAGCAGTCTCAACAGATTATATAAGATTTACACCACAATTAAATTTTACTGGCTCAATAGACAACGTATCTGTAAAAGAAGTAATATCTGCAACTAACACACCAAGAATAGATTACTCAACTGGTGCAGAGGCATTCTTGTTAGAGCCGCAGAGTACGAATTTGGTAACAGATAGTCAAAACTATAACAGCACTTATTGGAGTAAGCAAAGTGGTGTTTTATCAGATGGAGGTGTTGGTTTATTTTATTTAAGCCCAACTTCTAATGTTATTAAGTATGAGGTAACACAAACTCAATACAATCAAATGTATTACAAGTTGCCATCAGGTGTAACAATAGGAAACACATATACGCAACAAGGATATGTAAAATGTGACGATGCACCTTATATACATTTTCAAATACACGCATTAAGTGGTAGCGCTTATATTGTTTGGGATAACGTAAATAATACAGTTATATCCGCAGACCCATCTATTGATAGCTATAATATTAAATCCTTAAGCGATGGTTGGGTAAAGGCTGAAATAACTTTTACCGCAGCAGTCTCAAGTATATATGCTTCATTAAAAACTTATTTTTCAACAAGCTCAACATCAAATTGGGCGGGTGTTTCGGTTGGAACAATAGCTTATCAAACTTTTGTTCAAGTAGAAAACCTACCCTACGCAACTTCATACATCCCAACATCGGGAGCATCAGCTACACGTAATCAAGAATTATGTAACAATGCAACACCAGTTATTAATAGCGAGGAAGGAACATTGTATGCTGAGATAGCAGCTTTGGCAAATGATAGTACTTTTAGAATGATAAATATTTCAGACGGAACACTTGACAATAGAGTAGAAATAAGCTATTCAAATACAGATAATTTGATGAGAGTTATTTGTTATGTAAATGGTGTAACAGTAGCAACTAAAAGTAATATATCGGCAAATATTTTAAATTTTAATAAAATAGCCTTTAGTTATAAAGAAAATGATTTTAAAGCATATCTAAACGGAGTAAATGTTTTTACAGATACAAGTGGTGCAATTTACCCACCTAATACACTTAATAGAGTTGATTTTGGTATACCATCAGTAAGTGGTTTTGATTTCTTCGGTAACACTAAAGGTTTAAAATATTATCCAAAAGCATTAGCAGACGTACAATTAGAAGATTTAACAACAATATAATTATGAATATTTATAAAACAGTATTTGATACAGAACAACAAGGTAAAGACGTTTTAATACAAAAAGACGTTTGGCAAGAAGTAACAGAAGAAGGTGTTACATCAATGCGGTATATCAACGGAACAAAAGCAGTTGTTTATATTGGCAAGGTGGTAAAAACACCTGGTACTTATGACCCAGATGGAAAGGAAATAACACCTCCAATTTATTACGATGGTGTTGCTTATGATATTATGAGTACAGATGACTTAGACTTCGGAAGTAATGAAGTTTACCCAGGAGATGCTTCAGCACATCAATTCTATGGATTTCCAAGAAACGCAGAAGTTCAACCACCTATTGAAGAAGAAGAAGTAATTTCAGAATAAATAGTGTAACTATATATAAAAAATAACCAATCAAATTAAATAAAATGGGAAAATTAACAGATGAACAATTAAAATCAGTAAAAGAATCACAAGGAAAGATCAACAACATATTAGTTGAAATAGGTTTCTTAGAGTCTAAAAAAGCTGAATACTTAGGTATGCATTTTGAAGCTGCAAAAGCTCTAGAGGAAATTAAGTCAGAGCTAAAAGAGCAGTATGGTGATATCACTGTAAACCTAATTGATGGGTCTTTTGAGAAGGTAGAGGCTAAGGAAACAAAAACTCTTCAAGTAGCTGAATAGTGAGTTCTATTATAAGAAAAATAAGTATAGGTTCAGACTATAAGAACGATGCAATGCATTACTCTGTAGGTCAAGAAGTATATGGCGGTCACAAGATAGCTTATATACTGCTGAGCGAAGAAGATAACTCTTATAATATACACATCAAAAAAAACAATGAGGTAATGCCGTGGAAGAAGTTTAATTCTAATATGGCAATATCCATTGAATACGATCTTCAGTATTAATGAGAAGTGTATATGACTTTATTGTAGAGCCAATAGGAGAGAGATACGACAACGAGTTAAAAATAGGTGATAAGAAATTAGTTTTAAATTCTAAAATAGAAAGTCACAAGTTTATAAATAATAAAGCTAGAGTGATATCTGTGCCAATAGCCTTCAAAACCCCCATAAAAATAGGTGATGAGGTTATTATTCACCACAATGTATTTAGAAGATACTATAACCAAAAAGGTAAAGAGGTAAATAGTAGTAAATACTTTAAAGATAATAAATATTTTTGTCAATTAGATCAAATATATTTGTATGGCAAAGATAACTCGTGGAAACCTTTTAATAATAGATGCTTTGTAGCGCCTGTACTTAATAAGGATGAGTTAGAGCTAAAGAAAGATAAAAACCATATTGGAATACTAAAGTATGGTAATAGTTCCTTAGAAGCTCTTAAAATAAACGAAGGAGATGTTATAGGCTTTACACCTAACAGCGAATTCGAATTTGTCGTTAACGATGAATTATTATATTGTATGAAATCAAAAGATATTGTAATTAAATATGAGCACGAAAAAAACCAAGCTCAGTATAATCCAAGCTGGGCAAAGAGCAGTTGAGGAGTTAATAAAAGTAGCTAAAGAACCTATAGTAGATTCAGGTGATGATATAACTGCTGATAGATTAAAGAACGCTGCAGCTACAAAGAAGCTAGCAATATTTGACGCTTTTGAAATACTAACACGTATAGAAGAAGAGAAAAGTATGATAAATGATACTGACAATGCTAAAGAAAAACCTTTTAGAGGTTTTGCAGAAGGGAGATCTAAATGATTTACGAGCAGACATTAGTAAAAACGCTAGACGATTATATTAAGCCATCAGTTGTAAAAAAGAATAACAGACATAAAAAGTGGAGTTATGGTTACAACGCTGATCACGATATAGTTATAATAAGTAAAGACGGTACTTTAGGTGAAGTAGTACAAATACAAAACCTAGTTATAGGTTTGCCATCTGAGCCTGAAAAAGTTTACAAGCGTTCAAACAAGAGAGCAGAGCAGAAATGGGAAAAGTTAAATTATCCTAAAGAGCTATTAAAAATAAAAAGCGTGTTTGACTGGGAGAAATATCCTAACGCATTTAAAGAAAAATGGTATGACTATATTGATGAAGAGTTTAAAAGACGTGAAGAAGGTTTTTGGTTCAAAAATAATGGTGTTGCTAATTATATTACTGGCACTCACTATATGTTCTTGCAGTGGTCCAAGATTGATGTTGGGGCAGCAGACTATAGAGAATCAAACAGATTATTCTTCATATTCTGGGAAGCTTGTAAATCAGATGTACGTTGCTACGGAATGTGCTATCTTAAGAACAGACGGTCAGGGTTTTCTTTCATGGCATCAAGCGAAGCGGTTAATCTCGCTACAATATCCACAGACTCAAGGTTCGGAATTTTATCAAAATCTGGTCAGGATGCGAAAAAAATGTTTACTGATAAAGTGGTACCCATCTCAGTTAATTATCCCTTCTTCTTCAAACCAATCCAGGACGGTATGGACAGGCCGAAGACGGAGCTCGCCTATAGAGTCCCAGCCTCGAAACTTACCCGTAAGAAACTCGACGAAGGTATTGCTTCCGAGGAGAGGCAAGGTCTTGATACCACGATCGACTGGAAGAACACCGGGGACAACTCGTACGATGGGGAAAAACTAAAGATATTAGTACACGATGAAAGTGGTAAATGGGAAAGACCTGACAATATATTAAATAACTGGAGGGTTACAAAAACATGTTTACGACTAGGTAAAAGAATTGTAGGTAAGTGTATGATGGGTTCAACATCAAATGCTTTAGATAAAGGTGGTGCTAATTTTAAAAAATTATATTATGCTTCAGACGTCAGGGAGAGAAACCGCAACGGACAGACTAGCTCAGGACTATATTCTTTGTTCATACCTATGGAATGGAATTACGAAGGATTCATCGATGCTTATGGAATACCTGTATTCGATACGCCAAGTGAAAAGATTAAAGATCCAACCGGTGAATTAATACCCACAGGAGTAATAGAGCATTGGGAAAATGAAGTTGATGGTTTAAAAAACGATCAAGATGGTTTAAACGAATATTATAGACAGTTTCCAAGAACTGAGAAACATGCTTTTAGAGACGAAGCTAAATTATCTTTATATAATCTAACTAAGATATACGAGCAAATAGATTACAATGAAGAGGTTAGAAATAAAAGTTTAGTTACAAGAGGTAGTTTTCAGTGGAGAGGTGATGTTAAAGATACTGTCGTTGAATTTAGACCAAACAGTAATGGTAGGTTTTATGTGTCTTGGGTTCCATCAATGAACTTGCAAAACAACGTTATTGTTAAAAATGGCCTTAAGTATCCAGGTAATGAGCATATTGGTGCTTTTGGATGTGATAGTTATGATATATCGGGTACAGTAGATAAAAGAGGATCTAACGGAGCTTTACATGGTTTAACTAAATTTAATATGGACAACGCTCCATCTAATATGTTTTTCCTTGAATATATAGCTAGACCTCAGACAGCTGAGATATTCTTTGAAGATGTACTAATGGCTTTACATTTCTATGGTATGCCTATATTAGCAGAGAATAATAAACCTAGGTTATTATATTATTTAAAAAGAAGAGGTTATAGAAACTTCTCTATAAATAGACCTGATAAAGCATACAATAAATTGTCAGTGACTGAAAAAGAAATAGGTGGTATACCAAACTCTAGTGAGGATATTAAACAAGCTCACGCGGCTTCTATTGAAACATATATAGAAGATTACGTTGGTTACACTGGTGAAGGGTATGGGCAAATGTATTTTCAAAGAACACTAGAAGACTGGGCAAGATTTAATATAAATAATAGAACAAAGCATGATGCTACGATAAGTTCTGGACTTGCTGCTATGGCTTGTAATAAAAATAAGTATTCGCCAGTATACAAAACACAAAGGAAAAAAGTGCAATTATCTTTTAACCGATATGACAACAACGGAAGTATTTCAAAAATAATAAAATAAATGATTTATACTAATACGAACAGTTCTTTCCCCAGTCAGGTAGTACCAGACGCAGAAAAGCAAACCTTAGAATATGGTTATGCTGTAGGTAGAGCTATTGAAAACGAATGGTTTAAGGGTGATAGAGGGACTAACATTGGTGGTAGATTTGCTGGTAATTGGCAGTATTTCCATAAGTTAAGATTATACGCTAGAGGAGAACAATCTGTTCAAAAATACAAAGATGAGTTATCTATAAACGGTGACTTAAGCTACTTAAACCTAGACTGGAAACCTGTAGCTGTTCTATCTAAGTTTGTTGATATTGTTGTCAACGGTATGACAGATAAAGGTTACGAAATAAAATCATTTGCATCAGATCCTTTCGCTGTAAAAGAAAGAACACAACATGCCACTGATTTAGCTGAAGATGCTTTTTCTCAGGATTTAATACAAGAAGCTCAGCAGAATTTTGGTATAGATTTAAGTAGGACTAATACACCTAAAGATCAATTACCTAAAAGTAAAGAAGAACTAGAGTTGCACATGCAGCTAACATATAAGCAAGCTATAGAAATAGCAGAAGAAGAGCTTATAAACAATGTATTAGATTACAACAAGTACGAAGAAGTTAAGAAAAGAGTAGCTTACGATTTAGTTGTGTTAGGTATAGGTGCTAGTAAAACTGACTTTAACCTAGCTAATGGAGTTACTGTTGACTATGTAGATCCAGTTAATTTAGTACACTCTTACACAGAAGATCCAAACTTCGAAGATATATACTATGTAGGAGAGGTTAAGAGCGTACCGTTAGAGGAGGTTAAAAAACAATTCCCAGACTTAACAGACGAAGATCTTATAGAGATACAGCGCTACCCTGGTGATTCAACTAGGACTAGAAACTTTAATGGACAGGACAGTAATAATGATAATGTTCAGGTTTTATACTTCGAGTATAAGACTTATAGTAATCAAGTATTTAAGATAAAGCAAACTGATCAAGGCTTAGAAAAAGCTTTAGAGAAAGACGACACATTTGACCCGCCTGAGAGTGATAACTTTAACAGAGTTAGTAGATCAATAGAGGTATTATACAGTGGTGCTAAAATATTAGGTTACGAAAAAATGCTTAAATGGGAACTAGCAGAGAATATGACTAGACCTTTCAGTGATCAGACTAAAGTTAATATGAACTACACTATATCTGCTCCTAGAATGTACAAAGGTAGAGTTGAGAGTATAGTTAGTAAGACTATTGGTTTTGCTGATATGATACAGCTAACACACTTAAAGATACAACAAGTATTAGCACGTATGGTACCTGATGGTGTATTTGTAGACGTTGACGGATTAGCTGAGGTTGATCTTGGGAATGGAACAAATTACAATCCGCAAGAGGCTCTCAATATGTACTTCCAAACTGGTAGTATAGTTGGTAGATCATTAACACAAGATGGTGATCCTAACAGAGCTAAAGTACCTATACAAGAATTACAAACATCGTCAGGTATGAGCAAAATACAAGCGCTTATACAAACTTATCAGTATTATTTACAGATGATAAGAGACGTGACAGGACTTAATGAGGCTAGGGATGGTAGTCAACCAGCAAAGGATTCTTTAGTTGGTTTACAAAAACTAGCTGCAGCTGCTTCAAATACAGCTACTAAACATATATTACAGTCCTTAATGTATATAACTGTAAGAGTGTGTGAGAATATAAGTTTAAGAGCGGCTGATATGTTGAACTTCCCATTAACTAAAAACGCTTTAATGAATTCTATAAGTAGCTTTAATGTTAATACGTTAGAGCAAGTGGAGAAATTAAACATGCACGAGTTTGGTATATTCTTAGATTTAGAACCTGATGAAGAGGAAAAGCAGATACTGGAAAGAAATATACAAATAGCATTACAGTCTGGAGGTATTGATCTTGAGGACGTTATAGACTTAAGGCAGATATCTAATATTAAGTTAGCTAACCAAATGCTTAAAATAAAGCGTAAGCAAAAGATGGAGGCTGATAGAAAAGCTCAAATGGAGAATATACAGGCTCAAGCCCAAGCAAATGCTCAGGGCGCTGAAAAAGCTGCTATGGCTGAGGTTCAAAAGCAACAAGCATTAGCTCAGACGACTCTTCAGATAGAACAAGGTAAATCTCAATTCGAGATGCAACGCATGCAAGCTGAGGCTCAAATTAAAAAAGAGCTTATGGCTGAAGAATTTAATTACAATATTCAGTTAGCTAAAGCAAGGGCTGATGCTGAAAAAGGAAAAGAAAAAGATATAGAAGATCGTAAAGACGAAAGAACTAGAATACAAGCTACACAACAATCAGAGCTTATAGCACAACGTCAGAACGATGAATTACCTAAGAATTTTGAGTCTTCAGGTTTTGACTCGCTAGGTGGTTTCGGATTAGAACAGTTCGACCCTAGATAAAAAAACTTTATTAATTTTATATTATTATATTATGTCAGAACAAACAGTAAAACAAGAGGGTGAATTTAAAATAAAAAAAAGAAAGACACCTAAGAAATTAGCTACACCAGAGAACAATGTTACTAAGGTTAGCATGAAAGAACCTTTGATTGAGACAGAGCCAGAGGTTACAAAAGTAGTAATAAAAAAAGAAACTGATGCCATTCAAACACAAGCGACAGATGATAGCGATGTTATTGTCAAAAAACCCGAAAACAGTTCAAACGGCGAAGCAGTGGTTAAAGAAATACGGGAGTCCGAAGAAGAAGTAGATTCACCAATACAATTAGTAAGTGAAGATGATAACGAAGGGGCTGATAAAGTAACCACTGAATACAAAGAAGCTATAAGAGATGAAAAAGTATTAGGCAAGCCTTTACCTGAAAATATCGAAAAACTAGTTTCTTTTATGGAGGAAACTGGTGGTAACATAAGTGATTACGTTAGGCTTAACGCTGATTACTCTAGTGTAGATAACGAAACATTATTAAAAGAATATTATAAAAAAACGAAACCTTATTTAGAAGGTGACGATATAAGTCTAATGTTAGAAGATTTTTCATATGATGAAGATATTGACGAGCAAAGAGACATACGCAAGAAGAAACTTGCATTTAAAGAAGAAGTTGCAAAAGCTAGAAACTTTTTAGAGGAAACTAAGAGTAAATATTACGATGAGATCAAGTTGAGACCAGGCGTAACTCAAGACCAACAAAAAGCTACTGACTTTTTTAACCGATATAACGAAGAGCAGAAAGCTGGTAAAGCAAAACACTCGGAATTTTTAAAACGTACTAATGAACTGCTAACTGACGATTTCAAAGGTTTTGATTTCAACGTTGGTGAAAGTAAGTTTAGGTACAGTGTAAAAAATCCACAAAAGGTAGCAGAAGCACAGTCTGATATTTCTAACTTCATTGGGACGTTCCTAAATGACAAAGGAGAAGTTAAAGACACTAAAGGTTACCACAAAGCTTTATATGCTGCTAGAAACGCTGATACGATAGCGCAACATTTTTATGAGCAAGGCAAAGCCGACGCTGTTAGAGATGTTATGGTTAAATCAAAAAACATTTCAACAGAACCTAGAAAAACTAGTGGTGGTGATGTGTTTATTAATGGTTTAAAGGTTAAAGCTATTTCTGGTGCTGATTCTTCAAAATTAAAGATAAAAACAAGAAAATTTAACTAACAAAATTAAACAAAATGAGTTTAACTCCACAATTTGGTTCATTGAAACCATCTCAAAAACAAGAGATTTTAGATAGCAATTATCTAAAGTTTAACGACGGTGCTGCTGGAACAGACACTTTCGCACAACAATACTTACCAGAGATCTACGAACAAGAAGTAGAGCGTTACGGAAACAGAACATTATCTGGATTCTTAAGAATGGTAGGAGCAGAAATGCCAATGACTTCTGATCAAGTAATTTGGTCTGAGCAAAATAGATTACATATTTCTTATGAAGCGTGTACTAACGACCAAACAAACACAATTACAATACCTGTAGATTTAACACCAGCAGATCCTAAGGATTATGTTGCTAATGTTGTATCTCCTGGGGCTACTATCGTAGCTATAGATGCTTTAGGTGCTGAATTAAAAGCTGTTGTAACTGGTTCTAACTTAACTACAGGTGCTTTAACAGTAGCTCCTTACAACGCTACAACTACAGCTGCTTTAGCAACTACAGGCGTAAAAGTATTTGTATTTGGATCTGAATACGGAAAAGGTTCAGTTACTCCTAACTCTACTGTTAATGCAGGAGCTGCTGACGGGTATGTATCTGTTGATCCTTCTTTCACACAATTCTCTAACTCACCAATCATTATCAGAAATAAATACGTTGTAAACGGATCTGATATGGCTCAAATCGGTTGGGTAGAAGTTGCTACTGAAGACGGAACATCTGGATATTTATGGTACTTAAAAGCTGAATCTGAAACAAGATTACGTTTTGAAGACTACTTAGAAATGTCTGTAGTTGAAGGAGAAAAAGCTGGTGTAGCTGGAGCGGGATCTGCTGCTGCTGCTGGGTATAAAGGTACTCAAGGTTTATTCGCTGCTATCGAAGATAGAGGTAATGTAAATGTAGGATTTACTGCTGCTGCGGGTCTTGATACTTTTGATGACATCTTGAAAAACCTAGATACTCAAGGAGCTATTGAAGAGAACATGTTATTCTTACAAAGACAAACGTCTTTAGATTTTGACGATATGTTAGCTGCAATATCTGGAGGTGCTCAAGGTGGTACTGCTTATGGATTATTTGAAAACTCTGAAGAAATGGCATTGAACTTAGGTTTCTCTGGATTCAGAAGAGGTTCTTATGATTTCTATAAGACTGACTGGAAATACTTAAACGACGCTTCTACACGTGGTGGTATGACTGGACCTTCTTCAATCGAAGGTGTATTAGTACCAGCTGGAACTTCTACAGTTTATGACCAAGTATTAGGTACAAACATCAGACGTCCTTTCTTACACGTAAGATATAGAGCTTCTCAAGCAAATGACAGAAGAATGAAGCAATGGGTAACTGGTTCTGCCGGTGGTGCTGCTACATCTGATCTAGACGCTATGGAAGTAAACTTCTTATCTGAAAGATGTTTATGTGTACAAGGTGCTAACAACTTTGTATTATTCAAAGGAGTGTAATCACTAACAAATGTAATTCTTACCCTCGTTGAACTGACGGGGGTAATTATTACTCTTATAAATTATTTAATTATATTATATTATGGCTGCAAAAAAAGCACCAGCAAAGAAAGTTGAGGTTGCTCCTCAGCAAGAAGTAGTAGTTAAAGCTGCTCCAAAAGTACAAAAACCAGCTAAACCAAGCTGGGAAATAAAAGATAGAACATATATATTAACTTCTAATAGATCACCAGTAACATTTACAATACCTAGTAAACATACTTCTAAACATGCTTTACTATTTTTTGATAAAGAAGCTCGTGAACAAAAAGAAATAAGATATGCAACAAACCAATCTTCACCATTTGTAAAAGAACAACAAGGGGAAGCTACTTTAGGTCACATTATATTTAAAGACGGTTCGTTATTTGTTCCAAAAGAAAAACAAAATCTTCAAAAAGTACTATCTTTATATCACCCTTTAAAAAATAAGTTATATAAAGAGCTTGATCAGGTTGAAATAGCAGAAGATGAATTAGATATATTAGAACTACAGATTGATGCTTTAAATGCTGCTAGAGGTATGGATATAGATCATGCTGAAGCAATACTAAGAGTTGAGATAGGATCTAAGGTATCTAAGATGAGTTCTAAGGAGCTTAAAAGAGATTTGATGTTATTCGCTAAGATGAGTCCAGGTTTATTCCTAGATTTAGCTAATGATGAAAATGTACAATTAAGGAATTTTGCAATACAAGCTGCTGAAGCTAATATCATAAAATTATCAGATGATCAAAGATATTTTACTTGGGCTAGTAATGGTAGGAAACTAATGGAGGTTCCTTTTGATGAAAATCCATATTCAGCATTTGCATACTTCTTAAAAACAGATGAAGGTGTTGAGATATACAAATCTATAGATAAAAAGATTAATTAATATGTAATAATATAGAGGGTAGTGTAATGCTACCCTTTGTATTATAATTCAAACAAATATGGCTATAAATGTAAATACAGTTTATCAAACAGTTCTGTCTATACTTAATAAAGAACAGAGAGGGTTTTTAACACCGTCAGAATTTAATAAGTTAGGTACACAGGTACAGTTAGATATATTTGAGAAATACTTTGAAGATTTAAATCAACAATTAAGAGTTCCTCAAGCAGATGCTGACTACTCTGACAGAGTTATGAATCTTGATGAAAAATTAGCTATATTTAAAACATTTGGCACGGCTATATACAATAACTCTTCTAACCCTAAACTAAAATCATTTTCATTACCTACTCAAGATGACTACGGGAATAATGTAGACTTCTATAGGTTGGGAGCTGTAACATACAAAGATGGCAAGGGTGACATAACAGAACTACAAAGACTTTCAAGAACAGAATTCTACAACATAGAAAGATCTCAACTTACTAAAGCAACAAAAAGATTTCCTACTTATTTATATGAAAACAAGGGTAATGTAAATATACCTGGTCAACCAATAAATAGTAATATTCAGAATATCATGTATATCAACCCAGTTAGTATCACTGATGGAGTTGAAGTTGATTACATAAGAAAACCTATAAACCCTATATGGGGATTTACTACAGGTTCTAGAGGTCAATATATATATAACAGTAATTACTATGATTCCTCTGACGGGACTGGTTCTATAGACTTTGAGTTGCACGAGTCAGAACAAGTTAATGTTATATTAAGAATATTAGCATATGCCGGTATAATAATAAGAGATCCTCAAATTGTGCAAGCAGCTACTAGTGAGGTACAACAAAACGAAATAAATCAAAAAAGCTAATAAGATATGCCTTTACCAAATGGTGGTTTAATAACCGAAAACAATAGACAATATTACGAAGGCGCACAAAGTTTTGCAGGTGATGCAGGTGGTACTTCAGGACAAAGCTTTACTACTACTTTCGACACTGATTTAGTATTTTACTCTACCGTCACTACAGATCCTCAATATGATTTAAACAACTTTAAAGTATATGTAAGCCCAACCGGTATCAGTGGTAGCTTCACGGAAGTTACAAACTACACCGTGTCAGTGAATACTGTTACTATAGGTGTAAACATACCTGCAAATGCAGTTGTGGTTGTTCAATTAAAAAAGTTAGATGGAGGTGTTTATGGTAATACGCCTTCTGAAAAAGCTTATGGAAACACCACTGAAGATAATTATGGGTCTTATGCTTATATAAAACTTAATGACGTAATAAATAATTTCATAGTTGCATATGTTGGTAGCGGTAAATTGATACCAAGTTGCAAGAGAACAGACATTATATTTCACGCTAAAAGAGCTATGCAAGAGTTTAGCTATGATACATTAAGAAGTATAAACTCTCAGGAATTAACAATACCTAATAGTTTAAGTATTATAATACCTCAAGATTATGTAAACTATGTTAGCATGTCATGGTACGATAGTCAAGGTATCGCTCATAAAATATACCCAACAAAACTAACCACAAACCCATATCAAACACCTGTACAAGATAGCGAGGGTCAACCAACTCAAGATGCTAATAGCAACAACATAGAGGGTACTTCAGTCGTAGAGGAAAGATGGAAAACAAACTTTTACAAAAACGATCGATCGACCAACGTTGACGATGTTCTTGCAAATGGTCCTTATGGAGGTGCTTTTGGTTATGGTTACGGAGGCGCTTATGGATTAGATCCTCAGTACGCAAACGCTAATGGTTGGTTTACTATAAATGACAGAGAAGGTAAATTTTCTTTCTCTTCTAACTTAGTTGATAAACTAATAGTATTAGAATACATATCTGATGGTTTGTCTTCTAGTTTAGATACTAGAGTACCTAAGATGATTGAAGAAGCTATGTACGCTTATATATCACATGCTGTAATTTCTACTAGAATAAATCAACCAGAGTATATTATACAAAGACTCAAGAAAGAAAAGTCTGCAAAACTTAGAAATGCAAAGATAAGATTATCTAATATAAAGCTTGATGAAATAGTTCAAACAATGAGAGGTAAATCTAAATGGTTAAAACATTAAAATTAAATGGCTAGTTTTAAAAATATTTTCATAAAGTCCAAGATGAATAAAGATCTTGACGATCGATTATTACCTCAAGGAGAATATAGAAACGCAATAAACGTACAAGTTAGTAAATCAGAATCTGAAGACGTTGGTGCATTAGAAAACGTATTAGGTAATGAAATGGTGTTTGATTTTCAATCAGTTACTAAATCTGAAGAAGATGATCTGATATGTGTTGGATATTTAGTTTCTGAAGTAGATTCTAGCATATTTTTATTTCTGACCGACAATACAGTTGCTAAAAACCCTTATGGTGCATATGAACCTCTAGCTCAAAATTATATAGTTAAATTAATAATATCACCAAACACATCTATACAAAGCACTGTATTAGTACAAGGACCTTTTCTGAATTTTTATGAAGATAATCCTATACATGGTGTAAATTTGCTAGAAGATCTTTTATTCTGGACTGATAATAGAAATCAACCTAGAAAAATAAGGGTTAGCGCTGCAGCTGATGATAGTGATTATTACAACGTAGAAGATACAATATCTGTGGCAAAATATATGCCCTACAGTGCGCCTGTGCTTTGGCAAGAAATAACAGCAGATATGGCAGCTGATAATCCAAATTTATCACCAGCTATTGGTAGTTACGAGACAACTATGAAAGATGTTGTTAGTCAGGATTTACCAGATGGCAGTACAGGTAATCCATATTACAACACTAGCTATCAAGGTGATCCTGATTACTTAGAGGATAAATTTGTTAGGTTTAGTTATAGATTTAAGTTTGATGACGGTGAATATTCTGTATTTGCACCGTTTACACAAGAGTGCTTTATACCTAAACAAGACGGTTATTTTCTATACACGAATGATGATGATAATGATATGTCGGCGGCTTATAGAAGCACTGTCGTTGATTTCATGGAGAACAAAGTAAATCAAATCGATCTATTGATAGATTTACCTAAATTAGGTGATCCAAATTATTTAACAACTTTACAAAATGTAACTAGCCATTTTAAGATAGTAGAGATAGATATATTATATAAAGAGTCAGATGGTTTAGCTGTATCAGTTGTAGATACTATAACACCTGCTCAAATAGCAAGTCAATTTGACGCATCAAATCCTTCAAACACATATAAGTACACATACTCTGGAACTAAGCCTTTTAGAACACTTCCAGAAGATCAATTAATTAGAGTGTATGATAAAGTTCCTGTAAAAGCTCTAGGTCAAGAGATAATAAGCAATAGGATCGTATATAGTAACTTTCAAACAAAGCATACACCACCAACTATAAACTATAATGTTGGTGCGGGGGCTAAAAAAAGCTTTGATGTAACTACTAGTCCTAATAACCCAACTTCTTGGAACACAAATATAATAGAATATCCAAATAGTACTTTAAAACAAAATAGAAACTATCAAGCTGGTTTTGTTTTTTCTGATAGGTTTAGTAGAACTACGTCAACTGTATTGTCAAACTCAAGTGATACCTCAGCGTCAAGCTTGAGCGCTACTCAGTTGTCAACGGTTTATTCTGGTTATAATCCATCGGGTGTAGATATAGGTTTATGGCCGGGTGATTCTTTATTTGTTGATGTACAAGAGCCAATACAGACGGTACCTGTTGGTTTAAATCTTTATCCAGGTGTGTATAACGGAGATCCTAGCGATGCTAATTATAATCCTTTAGGTTTTTATACTTGGAAAGTTGTTGTAAAACAACAAGAGCAAGATTACTATAACGTATATCTTCCAGGGGCAATAACATCATATCCAATTACAACTGATTTAGAGGTTGGTGTAACCTCACATATAACATTATTAAACGACAATATAAATAAAATACCTAGAGATTTATCTGAAGTAGGACCTGATCAAAAACAATTTAGAAGTTCCGTTAGGTTGTTTGGTAGAGTTGAAAACACTTTAGGTGTAGCAAATGGAACTGGAACACCACCAATAATATCAACTAATTTTGGAGTTGTTAATAAACAATATTTCCCATCAAGGTTTGCTGATACAGTTTCTACAGTGTCTAACATGTTTGATATGTTTAATATCGATTCAGGTACTAGTTACAATAACGACTATGATGCAGCTTTTTACGAAGCGGAATCAAATCCTTTGATCGGTAGAGTCAGTACGTCAGATAGATTTGGTCAAATAGACCCTAGTCCAAATACCTATAATATACAAAATTTAGCTGTTTATGAAACAGAGCCAATAGAATCTAGACTAGATATATACTGGGAAACTAGTAGCTCAGGCACAATAAGCGATTTAAACGATCAAATAGATGCTGATGGAAACCAAACTATATTTAATATAGCAAATCTTGATTGGTACGTAAACGAATACTTTGGTGTATATAGTGGAAATCCCTCTAGTCCAGAACCTGGCGGCACTACAGATCAACCACTACCAGCTAACGGTCTTCTTGGTAGATTTAGATCAGTTGTAACAGGTCAATTTCAATTTGAAGACTCTGTAACAAACCCAATACAGACTATAATAGACGCGTCTTTCACTGTAACTGATGTTCCAAATGGAATAGATCGAACATCTGATTTTGAATTAATAAAGATTCAAGGCACTAGCAATGGAGGAACAGGTAGTTACACTGATTATCAAGGAAATTCAACACCTGCTTTAGCAGATGACTCTTTTATAATAGTAAATAAAGTATATAGAGAATATACCACAGCTAATGCGAATCAAATGAATTTCGTTGTTACAATAAGTGGTAGAGATGGTAGTGTGACAGACGCGCCTCTATACACTCAAACTTTTACATCATCACCAACGCAAGGCGAGACTGAAGTAGACAACTTACCTACAATAATAGTCGGAGGTGAAACATTTAATAGTGTTGATATTTGGGGACGACGTCAATTACCTGTTATTAATTATGAAAAAGTATGTCCACCTGCACAGCTTCAAGTACCTCTTTCAACAGATTGGCAAATTAAGTTTTATGGATCTAATGGAGCTAATAGGAATCCAGATGACAATCAAAACGGTCTTGTTTGGAATATAGCTACCGGTGATCAAACACAAAACGGTCAAGTGGTTAATGTTTTTGAGTTTGATACTGATCCTAGTAATATTGGTATATTAAAAGTAATAGATCCTATTGGTAATCCTGCTAATGGTGAATACAATATAACAGTTACTTTAACAGGTCTTGATGGCACATCTGACAATTGTAACTTTAATTTAACCGTAGGTGAGGAATTAGCTGATGGTAGTTTTAGTGTTAAAAATAGATTAGATCTAGATGTAAACTATGCTTATATATTAAGTGCACATGACTCAACAACTAATCCTTTTAGTCAATTAACTTCAGGGCCAGGCAACTCATTTACCGAAATGTACCCAGCACCACAAAATATTCCTGATACTAATTTAGTAGGAATAAGCGCGCCAGATAGCACTACTTGTGGTCAACCAGGTGGTCAGCCGTATAATTATCTTGAAAGAAATCAAATACCTTCTGGAGCAAACACTAGTTTAGCAGGTCCTTTAACCAAGGGTACAGCTTATATTAGTTTGCAAGGCGCGATGCAGGCTTTTACTCCTAGTTATATAAGTAATATTGATAATCACAATGACATTTCTTGGGTTATAGAATATAGACCTACTGCTTCAGATCAATGGGAGGCAGCTATAGATATAGAAGGTAATGTTTTATCTTTCAATAGTGAGGTTAGTAACTCTAGTAATAGTCCACAGATAAGCAATAACACTGCTACTAAGGCAACATATCCTATATCTAGTTCAAACACAAAGACTAATATTCAGTTTGGATCATCTGATGGAGATGTACCAGGTAATTCATATGCTAACTGGTTTAGAACATCTGCTTGGAATAGATCTGGGTCTAGTTATACATTTGGTAATGGTAAACATGGTAAATGGGCTGTAGTGGGTAAAAGTCCTTATGGTACCGCTTACGATAAATTTGGTGAATACAGAGTGGTTATACAAAGAATAGGTGGAAAACAGGCTGATTGTCAGTCATGTGAAGCTCCTATTGGGAGTGGTAATACTAGTCAGATAAACTACGCAGGAGCTACAGCTATTTTAGATACTGGAGATTTTTACTATGACTTAGGCGATAAAACAGCTTTTGGTTATAGGATAAAAGATGAATTATTTGAGAATAACTCTACTGGTATAATATCTGCTAAGAACAACACAAGTTACGACCGCACGGTTTTTGCTAGAGAGGGAATACATAGGTATGTCACTAAGTTCTACACAGATGCAACGCTTCAAACAGAGTTTACTGGATATATAAATAACGGAAACTCTAATAAAACAATACTTTCTTACGCCGCTGTTGGCTCAGCTGGTACAGATGTATCAGGTACTCCTTACACTACTCCATACAGCAATGGTCCAAGTATTACACAGGGCTTAGCTTTAGCGGCTGAAGGAGCTAATTTTGGTACTAGCACTAATTACTCAACGTTGAGTCAAGAGAATAGAAATTGGATTTGTGAAATGGATGTAAACACTAACACAAAAGTAATAGCAACGGCACAAAGAGCTAATACGTAGGTGGTAAAACACTTATAAACATGTAATATAATACTATGGCACTAATAGAAGTAAAATACTATAACTCATTCACTTTAAGAAAAAGTGTAGACTCAGCTAGCGATATGAAATGGTTTGGCTCTAGAGGTATACCTCAATCTATAGGTGGTTGGTATCAAACTGGTAATGTTCCAGAAGATGATAATGATCTTAACTGGGCTATTGAAGAGTCTAGAATTAGAGGTGGTTATAATAATACTTCTACTTCTTTAGGTGCTAAAGCTTACTTAGTTGAAGATGAACCTAATGGTAGTATTAGAGGTAATGCTATGATATATTCTGGTATATATAATTCTAGAACAGGTATAAATCAAACAAATCAATTCTCTGTAGGTGAAGAAATAACTAAAGCAACTGATCCGGCTGATGGTAGCATACAAAAGTTACATGCTGAAGACTCTAATTTAATTATATTATCAGAGAAGAAAGTTAGTAGAGCACTTATAGACAAAGATGCTATATACACAGCTGAAGGAGGTGGAGTATCTGTAAACCAACTAAACCTTGTTATTGGACAAATAATACCTTACGCTGGGAACTTTGGAATAAGCACTAACCCAGAAAGCTTTGCTGTTTATGGATATAGAAAATATTTTGTAGATAAAAATAGAGGAGCTGTTTTAAGGTTATCTAGAGATGGTATAACTGAGATATCAAACTATGGTATGATTGATTGGTTTAGAGACAATTTAAGTATTGTAGATTCATCTAGTTTTGGACCGGGTAAAATAATAGGTGGTTGGGATATATACACTAAACAGTATACTCTATCGCTACAGCCAAGCACGCCTATAAATTCTAGACCAGGTCCTGGTTACTATGACTATACCACACTTCAATTTGATGAAGCTGTTTTAGGTTGGCCTTCTTTTTATACATTTAAACCTAGGTTTACTTTTAGCTTAGCAAACAGAATGTATAGCATAGGTGGATATGATAGTGCTGGATGGAATAAATTATATGTCCATAATAGCACGAATGTTGATAGAGCTGAATTTTACAGTGAATCTAATAAATCAAAAATTACTTTTGTAGTAAACCCAGATATAAGTACTAGTAAAGTCTTCAAAACTATAAACTACGAAGGTAGTAATGGTTGGGAAGTTTCAGAGTATATTTCAGATGTTACTGGTGTTGACAGTTTTGAATTAGATAGTGGCGGAAATCCTATATGGATTTTACCACCTAGTTTAAGAGATACTACCAATCCAATAAATAGTTATTATGAAGGTGAGTATATAATAAACCCTATACAATCAAGTCCTACGTATAACGAACCTGTTTATAGACCAGACTACGTTAGTACTTTCGCATCTAACAATCCACCTTATAATAAAGAATATGCTGGCTTTGTTAGAAAAGAAAATAAATACTACGCTAATCTAGTTAATAACAGCGAAGGTCAAACAATGCCTGGAGAAGTTATATTTGGAGAAGATATGACAGGTATAAAAGGTTACTATTGTACTGTAACTTTACAAAACGATAATAGTACTAATCCTGGTGGAGCTAAAGAGCTTTTTGCTGTAAACTCTACTTTTGTTGTTAGTAGCTAAACAATTAAATTAAATGCAATTAAATATTAGAAAATTAAAAGAGAGCGACTGGGAAACCTTATGTTCTTGGTGGGATGAATGGCCTGAATGGCAAAGTCCACCTAGAGATTTTTTACCTGATAATGGTAAGGGAGGTTTGATGGTTGAAAAAGACGTGCCTATTGTGGCAGGTTTCATATATTACACTAACTCTAAGGGAGCTTTATTGGAATGGGTTGTATCTAATCCAGATTACAAAGAAGCTGACAGAAAACACGCTATAGCGCTTTTAATAAATGCAGCTGAAGAAGTTTGTAAAAGTAACGGTGTGAAGTACATGTTCTCTATAGGTAGAAATGAATCATTAATAAATATACACGAAGAGCTTGGTTGGAATGTAGACGACAAGTCTTCTAAAGAATTAGTAAAAAAAATATAAATTATGGGTGTAGTAACAGCAATGGCCGTAGGAGCAGCAGCGAGTTTAGCAGGTGGCGCTATAGCTGGCGGAGCGGCTGGTAAAGCGGCCAAAAGAGCTAGGGCAGATAAGCAGAGGGCTGAGGCTGAATTAGAATCTATAAAAAATTCTAGGGAAGAAATAACAAATCCTTACGCTTCTACACAAGATCTTAGTGGTTTAGCATCTGATTTAAGTGGGCAATTGTCAAATCCTTTTGATGACTTAGGTGTAGCAACTAAGGCGGCTGAAATACAGATAGAGCAGGCTGACATATCTCTAGCTAACACTCTAGATACTATAAGAGCTACTGGAGCAAGCGCTGGTGGTGCAACTGCTTTAGCTCAAGCGGCTCTGCAGAGTAAGCAAGGTGTTGCTGCTAGTATAGAACAGCAAGAAGCTCAAAACGAAAAATTAAGAGCTCAAGGAGAACAAAACTTGATGAATGCAAAAATCTCTGAACAACAGAGGTTACAGAGTATTGCTATATCTGAAGGGCAGAGAGTACAAGCAGCTGATGCCGCTGGTCAACAGTTTATGTTCCAAGCTGGTGAAAATAGAATAAACATGGATCTTGATAGAGCATCTGGTCAAATATCACAAGCTCAAGCTCAAGAGGCTTCTGCTAATCAAGCTAAAGCGCAAGCATGGAGTGGCGCCATAAGCGGCGTTGGTAATATAATTAGCGCAGGTGTTACTGCTGCTGGTAATAGCTATGATCCAGCAACAGGTAAAACAATTTTTTCAAAAAGGGATTAGATTATGAGTTATAGAAACCCACAGATAATAGTAGATAGATCAGCTGAGATATGGGCTCAAGGTGTTGGTAAAATAGGTGAAACTGTTAGTGCTGGTATAACAGACTATTATAAAGCCAAGAAAATTGCTGAAGAAAAGCAGAATAAAATAGATGAAGCTAATAATAGATTCTTAGTAAATACAGAGTTACAGTACGATAAAGAAATATTGAAATCTGTATCAGGTGTAAAAGATGATAGGGTTAGATCAGAACTCACTAAAATATTCCAAGATAAAAGCGCTGCAGCTATGGCAGCTTCAGCAGAATTAGGTATAAATACTAATTTAAGTAAACAGCAAAGGCAAGAGTATAGAAAATCTATTACTGATTTTCAGTCTTACATGATCAACACTAAAAATCAAATAAACAATATATCTACTGGAGCTCAAGAGTTTAATGAAGCTACTATAGACCAAATAGTAAGTGGCCACGCACCTGCTAGTGGTGATGAAGTTTCCAACCTAATAGGCGTAGTAGCTATTAGTGGTAGAAAAACACCAGGTATTGAAAGTGAGGTAAGCGTAATTGCTAATGATAACAACTCAAATATACTAACAGTAAACTCACGAATAAAAGTTGGTAGTGAGGTGTATAATAGGTTTAAAGAATCTGGTCAACTAGATGAATATGAAGAATCTGACGGCTATGTTAATGTAAAATTTGAGCGTGATCTATCTAAATGGGATGGTACATTTTTTCAACCTATAATGAGCTTTAGTGATAGAAATAAAAGATTTCAACAAGTTGGTATAGTTGATGAGAAAGACAATCTTACCAAAGATTTTGTGTTTCAAAACATAACTACAAGAACTGCAGGTGGTTTTCAGTATAGAGAGCAGGTTATTGATGAGCAATCATTAAGAAGTAATGTTGCTTATATGGACCTATTAAAAGCTAACGCAAAAGGGTTAATGTCTCAAGATATTAAACAACAAAAACAGTTTATTACTGGTAGATTAAAATGGACAAGTGATACAGCAAAAGCTTATGAAAACGCTACTATGAAGCAAAGAGAAGCTTTTTTAATAGATGAAGTCACGCGAAAAGATCTTGAAGCTATGGGTGAGTCTAGAGAAGTTACGGATGAAGATGTAAAAAATATACCTGGTCTTAAAAAGTATATTGAAAAAGACGGTGAAAAAATACCAAACAGAATATACACCAAAAACATACCTCCAGCTGTAAAAGTTAAAAAACAACAAGAAGGTAATAAATCAGAGGCACCTATTATAGCTAAAAACTATATAGACTCTTTTCTTAAAGATCCGGTCAGCTTCTTGAAATCTAGATTTTCTGTAGGAGAAGAAGGTAGTTTTTATAAAGAAATGTCATTTAAAGATGGGTTAATAACAGTTAGACCACCAGATAAAGAGTTTAAAGTTGGAAAAGGAGATGATGCCATCATAGAGTTAGAAGAGCAAGAAGAGAAGTCTTTTCCTATAAATAGTTCACAAGGTAAAAGATTACTTAGAGACTTAATAAAAGGTGAAGTCGGCGGTGATAAAGAGAGTAGAGAAATAATGAGAATTATAGACAAAACTTTTCCAAAAGGCTCTAAAAATAGTTTTACAGAAGGGTTAAAAAACAGTACGCCTCTTTCTCCAGAGCAAAGTAAAAAAGATTTTGAAGATTTTGTAAAAAAACAGAGTAGAGATGGTGGTCGTAAAGCTAATCAAGACTTTAACATATAAAATTAAATAAAATATGCCAGTAAAAAGATATGAAGTTGACGGTAATCCTTATGATGTATCTGATGCCAAAGAACAAGAATTTTTAAATAAATTCAGTAATGCTGTTTTTATAGGCGTTTTAGATGAAGAAGGTGTAGTTGTAGAGCAAGAAATTAAAGACGAGACACAGGATTTTCCAATAAGCGCTGCAGCGGATGCGGATGTAGTGCAGCCAATGACAGCATCACAAGCGGGCGTTACGGAGTTACCTTCGGAAGATACTTCTTCGGAATTACCAGAAGCTAAGGAGCTTGAAGAAGAAGAAACAGTACTAGATAAAATACTAGAATCTGAGGCTATTAAGAAGTTCAAAGCAAACACCTTTAGAGCTGGATCAAACATAGCGCAAATACCAGCTTTTGTCAACAGATTAAAAATGACCGCGCTTATTGGTATAGCTGGATCTGCTTTTGAAGAAGATATAAAAAAGTTTCAAGAATCAGACAGTAAAACACAAGACGCGGTAGCTCAAGCTTTAGGAGCTTTTTCAGGTGCCAACGACATTGGTTCAGCTGGTGTTAAAGGATTGGAAGCTGCAAATCAGCTAAAAAATGATGCTAAAAAAATAGAAAAAACACTTACACAATACGACACTACAATAGGACAAGACCTTTTAGAGTTAGACTTTTCTCAAGCTATTTCTCGTACTTTTAACGAGGTTGTTGGTACAATACCATCTATAGCTCAAGCAATGATACCTTACGTAGGTATATCTTCTATTGTAGCCGGCTCAGCAGCTGATTATTCTACAGAAGCATTAGCTGAAGGTAAAAAGCTAGATGCAGCTAACATGGCGGCATCTACTTTGACAGGTTTTTCAGAGGGTTTATTGGAGATTGCTACTAAAAGAATAGGTAAAGGTCTATTTAGAAATTTAATTGGAAAAAGTAGAGATGTTATAGAAAAAACCTTAAAAGATGCTACATTGCAAGTTGTTAAAGAAGCTGGAAAAGAAGGTTTTTCCGAAGCAACTACTGAGGTATTAAATAGAAACATCGATGCTATTTACTACAATAAAGGAGATGAGTTTGATAATTTTTGGCCAGAACTTGCTGATATTTTTATTATAGGTGTAGCAACTGGTGGTAGTATGTCTGGAACTGGAGCCTTAGGTGTAGCTGGTAGATCTATAAATAGAGCTGTTCAGGTTAATTCTGTAAACAAGACATTAGAGCAGAATAATTCTAAATCTGTTTTAAATGAGTTTGAATTAAACCCTTCTAGCGATAAATCTATAAATATAGCTAAAAACAAATACAGTGGTAATATTTTAGATATAGAGCTTAGAAAAAAAGTATCTGACGGAGATATTAGTACTGAAGAGTCTAATTCTATTAAGCAAAAGTTTAATATAACTCAAAAAAATGTCAAAATAGCTGATGATTTAAATATAACAGAAAGCTTATTTAAAGAAACTGTAGATTTATTAAATGAAAGACAAGATGTTGCTTCTGAAATAGCAAAAGCAGGTGATAATAAATCCTTAGTAGAGACTCAAGATCAGAGGTTAAAAGAAATAGATGCCAGGTTGTCAAACATAAGTGCTGAGAACAAATTAAAAATAACTACAGAGAAGGTAACTGACATAGTTAAAGGCATTGAGTCTATAAATATAGAGATAGCAAAAGATCAAGAACAAGCTGATAAAATAGCTAAAGATAAAGACCTGCAGAAGAAAGCATCGACAGAGCAAGGTTATATACTACAAGATCCTAAGACTGGTGAGCAGACTATAGTTATAAACGAAGAAATAGCTAAAAAAGAATTTGCTGTAAATGTAGCAGCTCACGAGCTTTTACACGGTGTTTTATTTAAAACTATAGTAGATAGTCCAGATACAGCTGTTAATTTAGGTAATGCTCTCAAGTTAGAACTAAATAATATAGATGCTGGTAAAATAAAAGATAGCGACTTTAAGAAACGTTTAGAACTATACAAGCAAGATCCTGATGCTATAGTTGGAGAAGAAACATTAACTTTATTTTCCGATGCTATTGCTACTGGTGATTTAGTTTTTGAAGAAAACTTATTTACTAAAATAGGTGATACTATAAGAAGAGTGTTGCAGAAAGCCGGTCTTACTGGTATTAAATTTAATAACGGTAGAGATGTTTATAATTTTATAAAAGACTATAACAAGAGCATAGAAAAAGGTAAACTAACTAAAGCTCAGACTAAAGCAGTAACTAAAGGTGTAGAGGGTGAGCTAGTTGCGCCAAAAGTAAAAACTACTGACGAAGCGATAGTAAAAGAGGCTAAATCTGAAGAAGCTTCTCAAGAGGTACAAAGAATATATGATGAACAAGGTGTTGCCGGTGCTTTTGATATACTAGAAAAGTTTAAACCAATAACAAACAAAATAGTAGAGCGTAGAAGAGATGCTCCAAATTTTGATAAACAGTTATTAACTGACGAAATAGAAACAGGTAAACGTGGTATATTTGATCTTATAAAAGAATATAAGCCAGAATCTGGAGTGCCATTAGCTGCTTATATAAATAAATTCTTACCTGCTAGAGCAATTGAAGCATCGAAAAGAGTATTAGGTGAAAAGTTTACAGATGATGTAACAGAGGCTAAGGGTGTAGCAGCTGAAGAAGTTGTAGTCGAGGCTAAAGACAAACCTGTTAAAAAGATAAGTCCTAAGAAGCTTAAAACATACACTGGTGTTGTAGCAAGTAACCTAGGAGTTAGTGGCTCAGAAGTTGCTAATACAATCGATAAAGCTATAGAAGCTGATCTTAAAGATAAACCAATTAAAACTTTTGGTGAGAGTAGAAACATCGGTACTAATTTAGCTAAAACTCTTGGTAAAGCTTTTGGTTTAAACCCTGAGGTATTTACTAAGAAGACTAGAAATATACAGAAAAAAGAACTTGATGGTTTAAGAAACTTAAGACAGTTCTTAGATAATAATGCTGCAAAAGATTTTTCTTTATTACCAGATGCTTATGCTGGCCCTAGTACTATAGAGGGTAAATCAACATTTATACCTAACAACATACTAAACGCTTTATATAGAAAAAACGATAAAGGTAAGTGGGAGAAAGATCCTACTAAAACTGTACAAGACTACAAAGATCTTTTAGGTAAAATAGATGGTAGCGTTTACAGAGCTGCTGAAGCTCAAACTATAAAGGGTCTAGCTGCAATGTCTTTTAGAAACTTAATAGTAGAAAAAGCTGCTGAAACAGCAGAGCCTAAGGCTAGAGTAGATATTAAAGCTGGTGCTAAGTTTAGTAAAGCAAAAGAGTTTAAAAAACTAACTAAAGGATTAAGTGATATACAAGTTGCTCAAGAAGTTTTAGCAATACAGAAAATATCAGAAGAATTAGGTATAGAACCTCGAGATGTATTATTAAATATAAACGATAATATATCTAAATATAAAAAACTTAGAGGTTTACTTAATATAAAAGAGGGTGGTAAAAAAAATATAACTTCAGTTGAAAACTCCGAGAAGTTAAAATCTACGTATAAATTTTTTATTAAAGATCTAATACCAAAAGGAAAAACATTTGACGATTTACCTAAGTCTGTGCAGCAAGCTATTGTTGACTCTGTAGGATTTGGAGATACTAGAATAACTTTAGGTGGAAGACCTTTGACCTATAAAGAAGTAACTAATGGAGTAAAAGGTTATAGTAATTTACTTAAAAAAGTTTTTGGAGATGATGTTATTGTAGGTACTGGTTCTGATTACAGTAATAGTAGGGCTGTCTTTGCTCCGAGAAACTGGGGTGGTTTCAGAAGAAAAGTTGAAAACATTGTACTAAAGGAGGGTGTTACACCTAGCGAAGCTAAATTACAGGTTGAAAAACTATTATCAGCCGAAGGAAGCACTGTGGATGAAACTATAAAATCAAATAGAGAACTTTTAAACAGAGGCTATTCATCTTTAGTAAATTTTGTTATCAAAAATAAAAGCAAGGAATCTTTAGGGTTTGTCGCTGATGTTTTAGAGTCTCAAGTTAATAGAGCTACCGGTTTATTTAAAGGGATGGTCCCTATGACAAGTTTTAGTATGAAGCCTGAAAGAGGTGACACTAAAAACCAAAATAAGCTAATGCATAATGAGCATTTAATTGAACTTTTTAACGCTAACAAGGACTTTTTAATTACACTTAATAAGTTTATTAATGGTAAAATATCGGAAAGCGTTTTAAGAAAAACAGTAAAGCAAAACGTTGATAAGTTGCAGCAGGCGGTAATATCAGAAAGAATGAGAGTTCAAAAAGATGCTAGTGGTGCTTCTGTTAGAGATTTTGTAGATCCTATAACATTCTTAGGTAAAGATGCTGTTAACCAAATACCTATAGGTACTTATAAATTAGATATAGGTAAAGATTTTACTGGCATAAATATGGCTGAGTTTATAGCTCAAAACTTAAACTCTAGTCAAATTCAAAAAATAGGTAGTGTTAGTAGAAATAAACTTAGTGCTGAAGGCATTATGGTTAGAAATATACTTGAAAATTATAGAGATTACGTAAAAACAAAAAATACAAACAATAACAAGGCACCTAACAGTTTAAAGTTCTCTAAAGTATCTAACAAAAACACTAATCAAAACATATTAAACAACTTAGGTAATATAGACAAAGCATTATCTATAGCTAGAAATGCTGATGCTCCAGTTAAAAAGATTAGAGTATTTGACTTTGATGATACATTAGCTACTACTAAAAGCAATGTGTTGTATACAATGCCTGATGGTAAAACTGGATCTTTAACAGCTACTGAGTTCGCTAAAAAGGCTGGTGAAATGGAGGCACAAGGTGCTGAGT
>Ga0228609_1000037_pt1 | contig 64575 bp, 58 predicted proteins | sample 10DmetaG_FD_190068 | JGI IMG/M metagenome (GOLD analysis project Ga0228609, IMG submission 190068) | Seawater microbial communities from Monterey Bay, California, United States - 10D | ecosystem: Environmental > Aquatic > Marine > Coastal | place: USA: California | collected 2016-11-10 | reverse complement strand
CCTTCTAGACGCGATCTCGATGGCTTCGATTTATTTTTTGGCAGCGATAGGATTGGCGATCACCTTTGGTGTGATGGGCGTTATCAATATGGCGCATGGCGAATTTATCATGATGGGCGCTTATACGGGCTATGTCTTGCAACAAATCGTGCCAGATGAAACTTTGTCAATTTTACTGGCGGTTCCAACCGCTTTTGCCGTGACTTTTTGTGCCGGTGTTGTCATGGAACGCTTGGTTATCCGGTGGTTGTATAACCGCCCCCTTGAAACGCTTTTGGCGACCTTTGGAATTTCGATTGCCCTCCAACAAATGGCCAAAAATATATTTGGAACGCAAGCACGCCCGCTGACCTCACCCGATTGGCTGGGGGGGGCCTGGATGATCAATGATGTGGTGTCCATCAGCTTTATTCGCATTGCCATTTTCGTTCTGGCACTGATTTTTCTGGCGTTGTTCCTGTTTATTATGAAACGCACCCGCCTAGGGTTGGAAACCCGCGCGGTGACGCAGAATTCGCAAATGGCCGCTTTGATGGGGATTAATCCAGATCGGGTGAATATGTTAACCTTCGGGTTAGGCTCTGGGATTGCAGGCATTGCCGGTGTGGCGATCGGCCTTTACGCCAAAGTCACCTCTGAGATGGGCAATGATTACATCGTGCAAAGCTTTATGACCGTGGTTGTAGGCGGCGTTGGGAATATTTGGGGCAGCCTTGCAGGCGCGGCGATGGTGGGCTTTTTGCAAAAGGGCATTGAATGGTTCAACCCGTCCAATACATTGGCGGCGCAGACCTACATGATCCTATTTATTATCATTTTTATCCAGTTCCGTCCGCGGGGTATCATCGCGCTTAAAGGGCGCGCAGCAGGAGATTGAGGTAGGTATATGACCAGTTTTAAAATCCCGCCTTCGGCGTTGATATTCCTATCAGGCTTGGCCATTTTTACGATTATCGTTTCCGTTTTATCTGAGGGAATGGGGGGGGGCGTAATTTCGACCTCCTTCATCAAAACCATCGGCAAAACATTGTGTTTGTGCCTTGCGGCTATCGCGATGGATTTGGTTTGGGGGTATTGTGGCATATTATCCTTGGGGCATTTCGCCTTTTTTGGGTTGGGTGGCTATATGATTGGCATGTGGCTGATGTATGCGCGCACCGAAACCATTGTGGCCACATCGATGGCGCAAGCGGAAATTCCGCCCACCCCGCAAGAGGTGATTGAGGGGGTCGGCACGCAAATTTTTGGGGTGGTGGGCAGCAGCGAATTTCCGATGATTTGGGCCGTTGCGGATAGCCTTTTTTTGCAGCTCATCTTGGTGGTGGCCCTGCCTGGCGCTTTGGCCTTTTTGTTTGGATGGTTGGCGTTCCGGTCGCGGGTAACGGGCGTTTATCTGTCAATTTTGACTCAAGCTTTCACTTTGGCGCTGTCATTATACCTGTTTCAAAATGAAAGCGGCTTGCGCGGCAATAACGGCTTATCGGGTTTGCAAAACCTGCCTTATGTGAGCGCAGGCCAAGATCAGGTGGCTTTGTGGTTTCTCTGGGGCTCGGCGGCAGCGCTTGGGTGGGGCTATCTTCTTATCAGCTTCATTGTGGGTGGAAAATTTGGATCGGTTATTCGGGCCATTCGCGATAATGAGGCGCGCGTGCGGTTTCTCGGTTATCAAGTTGAACATTATAAACTTGCTATTTTCACCGTAACGGCCTGCATCGCGGGCATTGCTGGGGCGCTGTATTATCCGCAAGCCGGTATCGTAAACCCGGCAGAAATGGCCCCGATTGCTTCAATTTATCTGGCCGTTTGGGTGGCGATTGGCGGACGCGGGCGCATTTATGGTGCGGTAATCGGGGCGGCGTTTGTCAGCCTGTTATCCACATGGTTTACCGGTGGGCAGGCCCCGGATCTATCGCTTGGGTTTGGTGTGATCAAATGGGTGGATTGGTGGCAAGTTTTGCTGGGTGTGTCTTTTGTGCTGGTAACGCTATTCGCGCCAAAGGGGATCGGTGGCCTGTTCGATTTAAACTTTATGAAAAGGCGCTGAGGATGAGCTCGCTTTTAGAAGTGTCTGGCGTTTCGGTCAGCTTTGATGGTTTCAAAGCCATTAACAACCTGTCTTTTCAGATCGGAGCGGCAGAGTTGCGGGCAATTATTGGCCCCAATGGAGCTGGCAAAACCACCTTTATGGATATTGTCACGGGCAAGACGCGCCCCGATACGGGGGTTGTGAAATGGGGCGATAAAAGCATTGATTTATTGTCTTTGGATGAAGCACAGATTGCGCAAGCAGGGGTGGGGCGTAAATTTCAGAAACCTACCGTGTTTGAAGATCAAACAGTCTTTGAAAACCTATTATTGGCGTTGAAAAACCACCGCAATGTGTTCCGCGTGTTGTTCTATAAGCGCCGTAAGTCTGATCACCAAAAAGTGGAGGATTTGGCGCGTGATATCTCGCTTGATAACGCATTGCACCGTTTGGCAGGCGAGCTGAGCCATGGCCAGAAACAATGGCTCGAGATTGGCATGTTACTGGCGCAGGATCCAAAACTGTTGCTGGTGGATGAACCGGCGGCCGGTATGACTGCAACCGAGCGCGAAAAGACAACGGCGATGCTGGTCAATGCCGCAAAAACCCGCGCTGTGGTGGTTGTGGAGCATGATATGGAATTTGTCAGGCGGCTTGAATGCAAAGTGACGGTTTTACATGAAGGCGCGGTGCTGGCGGAGGGGCGGTTAGATCACGTGACCGCCAATCAAGACGTGCTGGATGTATATTTAGGAAGGTAAGCGATGCTTGAGACCTCAAAAATCAATCTGTTTTATGGGAAGTCGCAAATCCTTTATGATATCGATTTGGAGGCTCAAAAAGGCCAGGTAACCTGCGTTTTGGGTACAAATGGTGTGGGCAAAACCAGTTTGATGCGGGCCATATCGGGCGCGCATGCGGTGGCGGCTGGCCATATTCAATTGGATGGGCAGGATTTAACCCGTTTGACCCCCTTTAAACGCGCCCAATCTGGGGTGGCCTATGTGCCACAGGGCCGCGATATTTTTCCATTGCTGAGCGTCGAGGAAAACCTACAGACCGGTTATTCTTGTTTGCCGCCCAAAGATCAACAAATCCCCGATCATATTTACGAAATGTTTCCAGTTTTAAAGAAAATGAAAGCGCGCAAGGGGGGCGATCTATCGGGCGGCCAGCAACAGCAATTGGCGATTGCCCGCGCGTTGATTACCCGTCCCAAATTGCTGATTTTAGATGAACCGACCGAAGGCATACAGCCCAATATTATCAGCCAAATCGGTGAGGTGATTGAATTGCTGAAACAACAGGGAGATATGGCGATCATTTTGGTGGAGCAATATTTTGATTTTGCCTTCAGTCTTGCAGACCGATTTTATACGTTAAAACGCGGCCGGGTGACCATGGCGGCTAAAAAATCTGAGGTCACGCGCAAGGATGTGTTGGCAAATGTCACCGTGTAATGCCAGCTGGGCTAAGCCTTGCTTTGCTTAAAGCGCTTGAGGGCTTGAACAAGGAACCGGATTGGCCAAATACGCCGGGGGCGGTTTATCTGCGAATGCCCAAGCCAGCCCCCTGCGCGGCTTATAAAGCCTCTGCCCGCGCTGCGTAAAAACCCAGTGGACATTTCTACAACTTACTTGGGCTGAAAAGCGCCCTATGAGCGTGGTCGAACACCGCCAAGCAGGGCGCCTTAATGCAAGCTTCGTAATTTTTCCCCCAATTTCTTTGTTAATCGTGGCATCGCTTTTCTCGGCACGCCTGAAAAGCCTAACACCAGCGCCGATCTTTGGATTGGCTCGCTGCAATAAACCGATAATGGAAGCGAATCGATACCATGCGCAAGCAGGGCTTTATGGGCTGTTTGATCTTCGATCCCATGTTTTAAATCTGCTAAAATATGCATTCCTGCATCGCTTTGCTGCGGGATCAGGCTGTCCGAGCAGTTTTCAAGAAGGCAATTTAGTAACATGTCTCGACGGTCGCGATAGAGCCGGCGCATCTTGCGAATATGTTCGGCAAACCGGCCTTCATTTATAAATTGTGAAAGTGCCTGTTCGGTTAATGGCGAAGAACTTTGGCCCAAAATGTTTCGTGTGTGCGCGAAGGTTTCTCGCAACCAATGGGGGATCACCACATAGCCCAGGCGCACGGCTGAACAGAGTGATTTTGAAAATGTGCCGACATATAAAACCCGGCCATTTTTATCCAAAGCGCTCAGCGCTGGTAGCGGGCGGCCCCGATAGCGAAATTCGCTGTCATAATCATCTTCAATGATCCAAGCATTATTGTCGACGGCGTATTTCAGCAGCGCTAAACGCCGCCGCAATGACATCGTAATACCCAAAGGTTGCTGATGTGAGGGCGTGGTGAAAATAAGCGCAGGTTTTGCATAGCGGGCAATGGCATGGCTTAAATCCAACCCCTCTTTATCGATTGGAATCGGTGCAATAGTCGCCCCGACCAAAGACATGATATCGCGTCCCGCTATATGACCGGGGTTTTCATACCAAACCGTGTCACTTACTTTTAACAAGATAAGCGAAATCAACACAAAGGCCTGTTGGGCGCCAGATGTGATGATGATCTGTTCATGATCCACTTGCATACCGCGCGAATCTGCAAGATGCGAGGCGATAGATTTCCTAAGACTTTCAGATCCATAAAATTCGCCATAACTTAAATTGCGCCGGTCCTCTTGGCTCAGCGCCGCAGCCATATATTTGTTCCAGCGCTTTATCGGAAATTTATCCAAGGCGGGCACGCCGGGCCGAAACGCGAGGGTTGAGCCAAACCGGGCACTGGCTTTGGATTCATTTATCTTTTCGGCAATTTCAGAAAACTGTTGCGCTTGTAGCGCTGGGCCGGTTTTCTCATACTGCTGCGACAGTGGCTTTTCAGGGATCAAGCCTTCGGAAACAAACGTGCCGGCACCCGTTTTAGCTTCTGCATAGCCTTCCGAAATCAATTGTTCGTAAACGGTTTTTACGGTGATGCGCGAAACGCCCAGTTCTTCGGCCAATTCGCGGGTGGATGGAAGTTTTTGTTTGGAAGGCAAGCTGCCCTCTAAGATCAGACGCCTGAGAAAGTTTTCGAGCTGTCGATAGATCGGCGTTGTCGACCCTTTGTCGATTTGCAGCGTTGCCAGTAACGCCCCTTTTGCTGATTTTACCATATTTCTTTCCTATTGGGTATATAAATTCCTCTAAATTGGGTCTGTTCGCAAGTCCCAATTTCTGCATAAATGGCGGAAAAAATAAAGTGCGGGCGCGTTTTAAGCCCAGCACGCAAAGCAGGCGGATTAATGTTAACCCCAGAAAGGCAGGTTTAACCTGATGATAAGTGCTAGGCTTTTTCGGCGAACAAAAGAACTTGAGTCGCAGGTAGATAAGTTTTTTGATCAATTGTCGGAAGCTGCTGTCATCTATCGGCTGGCCGTCCGCGGGTATTTACGCGCTGGTGTTTCAGAAGAATTTACCGCGCGTCTAGAGCATGTTTGCGCGAAAGAAACAGAGGCAGATAGTTTAAGGCGGCAGATCGAACATGCGCTTTATACGAACTTGCTGATACCAGATTCGCGCGGTGACGTTTTGGGGTTGATCGAAACCGCCGATGAAATCCTTTCGCTGTTCAAAAGTTCTCTTTGGGCTTTTGAAGTGGAAACTCCGGAGATTCATAAAGATTTAAATGCCGGGTATAGACGGTTAACGAATATGGTTGTGAAATCGGTTGATGAATTGGCCGCCGGGTGCCGGGTATTCTTTCGATCACCGCATTTGGTGTCGAGCTATAATGCTAAGGTTACGCTGTATGAAAAAGAAGCCGATAAAATTAGTTATGCTTTGAAAAAACAAATTTTTTCTTCAGAGTTAGGGCTTGCTGAGAAAATACACTTAAGAGAATTTGTGGATCACATTGATGCCATCGCGGATCAGGCCGAGGATGTGGCAGACCGGTTGACGATTTACGCGGTTAAAAGACAAAGCTGATGCTGTTTGACCCTCTTGTTCTTTTGTTTCTATCAAGCGGTTTGTTTTTGGGCTGGGCGCTTGGTGCAAATGATGCAGCAAATGTGTTTGGCACAGCGGTTGGCACCAAAATGCTCAGCTGGCGGTCTGCGGCGATCATTTGCTCATTATTTGTTGTCCTTGGTGCGGTAATTTCCGGGGCGGGCACAACCCATACGCTCGGGAAATTAGGCGCTATTTCTGCTTTGCCCGGCGCCTTCATGACGGCGTTATCAGCGGCACTTGCGGTGTTTTCGATGACCCGTGCCGGTTTGCCCGTTTCCACATCCCAGGCGATTGTGGGCGCTATTATAGGGTGGAATTTCTTTTCGAATAATCCCACCGATAGCGTGGTTTTAACAAAAATACTAAGCACTTGGATCATTTGCCCGATTTTATCGGGGGTAATTGCGATCATTCTCATAAAAGCGTTTAAATTCTGCGCAAAACGCCTGTCGGTTCATATGGTTTTTGCGGATGCGTATAAGCGCATTGCGTTGATCCTTGCCGGCGCATTGGGTGCCTATTCTTTGGGTGCGAATAATATCGCAAATGTGGTTGGAGTGTTCATACCCGTACAACCGATACCCCCTTTGACGATTGGTACATTTGTGTTCAGCTCGGGGCAGCAGCTTTTGCTTTTAGGGGGATTGGCGATCGCGCTTGGCGTGTTTACCTATTCTAAAAAAGTTATGATGACGGTTGGAGACCAGCTTGGCAATCTGTCTGCGACAGCCGCGCTGATCGCGGTGATTTCGCATTCGGTTGTACTGTTTATATTTGCATCACGCGGCCTAGAAGCTTGGCTGTCCAATATGGGGTTACCAACAATTCCCTTGGTGCCGGTTTCAAGCTCTCAGGCGCTGGTGGGGGCGGTGGTTGGTATTTCGATTCTGCAGGGTTTATCCGCCATTCGATGGATGGTTCTTGGAAAGATTGTTTTTGGCTGGATCGTAACGCCCATTCTAGCTTGTTTCGTTTGTTTCATGGGTCTTTTCTTTCTTCAAAACGTTTTTGGTCTTACTGTTTTATAACAAAAATCCCTCTATATTGGATCTATTGAATTTTTTATAATGGGTCTATTTGATGTGCCCACTCTTATGCTTACTAAGGTGAAGTTAAGCCGCAGTCGCGGCTTTCAATATAGGTTGACCGGATCTTAAGCAGGCGGAGAAATGTAATGGATTTAGACGCATATTCTTATCCGCAGGGGCTAACGCTTTTGCAGCGCTGGCAGGCTGGGGAGGCAGCGGCGAAGACAGAAATTAAAGATGTGTTTGACGCTGCAATCGCGGGGGAGTTTGATCAAAATTTTTCAATCCTCGCCCCCACAGATGAGGTGCATGCCACCGCGTCGGTGCATATGCTCGCCTTGGCGATTTTGCATGATATCTATGGGATTAGAGCCGCCGAGTATTACAAAACGGATCCCTATCGTTATGTGCGCGCCAATTTAACCGTTTCGCGGCTTTTAGGCGTTAATAAATTATATATTACATGGGCGCTTTACGCGTTTTCCTGCGAGGTTCTTGGGCAGAAAATGATGTATCCGGATAAATTTCCGCCCGGATCTGATCCGGATCATGCCTTGATCAACAAAGACAATTGTTTTGAGTTGGAAACGCCCGATTTTAACTCTGGGATTCCCAAAATAATTGATGATATTTTGCGCGTTACCGAAGAGCTAACCGGGATGGAGCCGCTGTTGCAGATTTCAGCGCCTTATAGTCTGGCGGCGGATATTTATGGTCAAGAGCCGCTTTTGGCGGATGTTTTACACGATCCCGATCATGTCAATAAGTTGTTAGATCATTTGGCTGACAAGGTGCTGGTGCCGTGGATTGAGCATCATTTTTCTGTATTTCCAAATGGCTGGGTTGAGCTTTCCGATGCGTCCGGCTCGCCCTTTTTTATCGGACCTGAAAATTGCAAAACAATGTCGATCCGATCCATTCAGCGGATGGATAACGGCGATCTCTGGGGGGGGCGGGTTTTTGATTGTAATTATCGCGGCGATTATGTTGCCAATGTCAAAAATAAAGTGCGCAGTTCGCGGCGGCAGAGCAAGCAGCAAGTGGCCACAGCCAAAGTTGATTTGAATGAATTGACGGATATAAAGGTCAGCGTCTGTCAGAAATTTATGATGCGCCTTGAAGCGGATAAAGTGGATGTTTCCTTTTACCGGGATCAAGCGCTGGCGCGCAACATTCCGCTGACAACTGGGATCGGGTCTTGTGAAGTTGACAGGAACAGCATCGATGATCTTGAACTCGCAAAAATAAATCTTGAAACCGCAGCGGGTGAGTATGTCGCGGCCATCAAGGCGGTATGCGAGGCCATTGATCTGCCCGAAAATAACTTCGTGGACCAGCCTTGGCCCAGCCATGTGTACTTTGAGGATTTAAACGGGGAAACCGAATTTGATCTGGTGCGGTTGATAATCGGGCAGGTTTTCGAATGCCCTAAACTGGCCCGAGCGATGATTTAAGCGGAGTTTATCCCAATGTATGTTCCAAATTTTGATCAAAACCCCACTCAAAAAGTTGGCCGCCCTGCTGATGCGTCACAGCAGATGCGGCCGGATGCAGAACGGGTTTATCAAAAATGTAAGATTATGATTCTGGTGGTTGATGGTGTTTCTTTAACCACCGTCGCGTCAATCATGGACCCTTTTATGCATGCCAATAAAATTCTTGGACGCGATAGGTTTGATCTCGAAAGGGTCTCTTTATTGGAGCAGGATCCGCTGACCACGGCGGGCATCCGTTTGGCCTGTGAAAAACCTTCAAACTGCGTTTTGGCCCATGGTGATGTGAAAAACCGGCCCGATTTTGTTATGCTTGCCTGCGGCCAAGAGGTTGATAAAACCTCTCAAAAAGCGCTGCAAATCTTTCTCAGAAAACTGGCGGCCACCTCTGTGCCGTTTGTGGCTTTGGGCGCTGCCAATGCCTTTGCTGTTACTACGGGTTTGATTAGAGCTGATAAATGCGTCGCACATTGGGAAACCATTGGGCTGCTTCGCGAAAATTTCCCGGCCATCGATTTTTTGAATGTTTTGTTCGAAACCTGCGAACGCGGCACAAGCTGCGCAGGAGAATTGGCTGCGCTTGATTTCGCCATTGCGTTTATAGAAAACCATTGTGGGTCAAGCATCGCGCAAAAAATCGGAAGCCATTTTTTGCTGCAAAGTCGGCGCAGCGGCAATGCGCTGCAATTGTTGAATGGCAGCGCGATGCTCTGCGCGAATGGGCGTATTCAAAAAGCGATTGCGATGATGGTTGAGAATATAGAACGCCCGATTGGCATGGATGAAATAGCAGATGAGCTAAACATTTCGACGCGACAGCTCGAACGGATTTTTGCGCGGTATGGGTTTGATTCTCCCGGTCGATATTTTAAAGAATTACGGCTGGAGCGGGCGCGGCAATTGTTAGAACAATCTGAACTTTCTTTGGCTGAGGTCTCACTGGCCTGTGGCTTTGAAAGCCAGAATAATTTCTCAAAAAGCTTTAAAAAACTTTTTGGCGTTTCGCCGCGTGATTTTAGAACCCCGCGTGGTGGGTTGAAACATTTACGGGAAAATATCTTCTAAATATCTCTCACGGTCTTGGGCTTATTTAACGCCGTACGAAATAATGATCGGCGGCTTTTTCATGTAATAACGTGTCCCGGCATATTTCCGAAAACCTTTCGATTAGCTTTGTGGGAATCGCCCGGTTAGTGATGGCGAGCCCGTATTGCGCAGGCGGCACGTCATCCGCCAAGGGAATATAGGCCAGCCCTGTGCCATTATAGGCCCTATTTGTGACAGGCCGCATGATCATAATCGCATAGCCTTCACCGGCACCCACCAAACTGCGCACCAATTCGTAGGATTTGGTTTGATGTCTGACTTTGGGGCGCAGATTATGCTGCGAAAAACACGATAAGAAATATTGCTGTGTCAGGGGTAAGTTTAAAGACACCATATCTTTTTCAACCAGCTCTTTAAGCGCAATTGATTTTTTTGATGCTAAGGGATCATTGCGCGCGATCATAACATAAGGTTTTTCTTCGATTAGGGTTTCAAACTCAATCGAGGGATTGGGAAACATATTATACGTCAAAGCAACGTCAATCGTGCCTTGCACCAATAACGTGTTTAATTCATCCAAATCCGCTTCATGAATTTGTAAAGAAATATCAAGCCCGCGGGTTTCCAAAGCCTGCAAAATGATTGGAATGATAAAGGCTGCGGTGGGGGTGAAGCATCCAAGTTGAATCGTGCCGCTGGAATTTTTGCTCAGGTTTTTAGCCAAATCTTCAAATTCTTCGGCATTTTCAATAAGCCGTTTGGCTTGCGCGATAAACCGCCGCCCCACCGAGGTCAGCGCCAGTTTATTTGGCCGGTCTCGGATGAATATTTTCAATCCGTATTCTTGTTCTACCTTTTGAACCGCATTGCTCAATGCGGGTTGTGAAATTGCTATTTTTTCCGAAGCCGCTTGCACCCCACCATGATCGGCAACGGCCACTGCGTAACTCAGTTGTCTATAGGGTAACAATATAATAAATCCTTATATTAAATTAATTTATATATTATTTTACAAATAATAGAATCAATTGCAACGTTGGTCTTGTTGTGGATGCATGGCACTGAAAAAAATAATTCGCGATTGTAATATGATTGCTGCCTAGCTTGAATACAGAAGCCGTAAACGGCGCATAAGCTAAGTAAAGGGGGGAACAAGTGGCCGGAATAGCGCTAAGTGGCGTGACCAAATCCTATGGTGGTCAGTCTGTAATAAATGGTGTGGATTTAGACATACATGATGGGGAGTTTCTCACCTTAGTGGGCCCTTCCGGTTGCGGTAAGTCGACAACGCTGAGAATAATTGCGGGCCTTGAAACGCAATCCAGCGGTGATGTCTCTATCGATGGCGTTAGCGTGAATGAAACACGGCCCAGCCTGCGCGATTTGGCAATGGTGTTCCAATCTTATGCGCTTTACCCGCATCTCACAGTTCGTCAAAACCTTATGACGCCCTTGCGGCTGAGAGATCTGAGCTTTTGGGAGCGGTTTCCCCTATTGGGGCATTTGCTGCCCAGCCGCCGATCCAAAATGGTGCAAATTGAAAAAGAAGTTCAAATCGTTTCAGAAACGCTGAAGATCGAGCCACTTTTGGCGCGCAAGCCAGGCCAGCTTTCGGGGGGGCAAAGGCAGCGCGTTGCCCTTGGTCGTGCGATGGTGCGCAACCCGGCGGCCTTCTTGATGGATGAGCCCTTGTCAAATCTGGATGCGAGTTTGCGGGTGCATATGCGCGCTGAATTATCTGCGTTGCATAAGAAGCTCAAAACCACGTTTATCTATGTAACGCATGACCAAGCGGAAGCCTTAACCATGTCGGATCGCATTGCGGTGATGATGGATGGAGATTTGCTGCAATTGGGATCCCCTGAAGAGGTGTATCAAAACCCTCAGGATATTCGGGTGGCGGAATTTATCGGCAGCCCAAAAATGAATATTCTTCCAGGTCATTGCGATGAATTTGGACATATCACCTGCGCTGGTTTGAGCTTGGGCGGGGTGCTTGCCAACCCCGCTCCGGGGCCCGTTTCTGTGGGATTACGGCCCGAACATTTAACGTTGACCGACGCGGGGGCCGCGCAAAGCTTGTCCGGCAAATTGACCTATAAGGAAAATCTTGGCTCGGATGTGTTCTTTCACGTTACGCAAGAGGGCAGCGAAAGCGCCATCATTATACGGGCCCAACCTTTGGCGGCAACGCCTCAAAAGCCCGGCGATACGCTTCACTGCGCCCCCGTGCCGGGCAAACCTTTGGTCTTTGGTGCTGATGGGCGGCGGTTGGATTTTAACCATGTGGCCAGCTCTGGGAAGCTAGCCTGATGGGGCGCTCGAAAGCACATTATTGGTTCGTTGGTCCGGCAATTTTTTTGATGCTTTTGCTTCTGATCGCGCCCGTCTTTGTAGCCGCCGCATTGTCGATGACAGATTATAGCCTAGGCAATAGCGGTTTTAATTGGATCGGTTGGGAAAATTACGAAAAACTGTTTAGCCGCCGCAGCTATAGCAAAATGTTCACAGCCTCGCTGACCTATGTTTTGCTCGTGGTGCCGATCTCTGTGGCATTGGGGCTGGGATCTGCGCTTCTCATTTCAAGTTTGCGCATCGGGGGTGAGCTTTACAAGGCGATCTTTTTCCTTCCCGTTATGGCCACATTGCTTGCGATGGCGATCGTGTGGGAATTTGCGCTCAACCCAATCGTTGGCGTGGTAAATGATATCTTGCGCTCTGGTTGCGATAAATCCGCGATCTATGCGCTGCTCTCGGGCTCTTGGTTGGGCTATGATCCGCTGGACAGTTGGTATGGCTCGGCCTGCGAACAGAAATTTCCACTATGGCTCGGTGATCGGCAATATGCGCTGGGCACGATCGCCTTTATTGGCATATGGCAGGCCTTTGGTTTCAATATGGTGCTCTATCTTGCAGGGCTCACGTCGGTGCCAAGAGAGCTATATCAGGCAGCGCAAATGGATGGGGCTGACAGCGCTTGGGAGCGGTTCAAACTTGTTACCTGGCCGATGCTGGGACCAACGCATGTGTTCGTGATAACCATTTCGTCGATCAGATCCTTTCAAGTCTTCGATACGGTGGAGGCCTTAACGGAAGGTGGCCCCTCAAAGTCAACCTATGTGATGGTCTATGCCATGTTTGAAAAAGGCGTACGACAGAACCTGCTGGGAATGGGCTCTGCGATCACGATTGTGTTTCTTATCTTCGTTTTGATCCTGACATTGGTGCAGGTGTATTTCGTCAATCGGAAGGTGCATTACTAATGTCTATTCATACAAATTGGCTGGGAGAGTTTTTCAAGCATAGTTTGTTGCTTGCCGGAGCGGTTGTGGTTTTATTGCCGTTTTATCTGATGCTGTCTTATTCGCTGAAAAGTCCGTCCGAGATTGAAACCAACACTGGTGGGTTTTTCGGGGCGCAACAAATCATGACCGATAACCGCTGCGTTAAGGCGGGCAATCCAGAAGAAAACTGCCTGATGCGGCCGATCGTTTACAATTACACGGCCGCGTTCAAAGAAGCGCCCTTGGTGCGTTATATGCTCAATGGCGTTTTTGTCACAGTGAGCATATTTTTAATTCAGGTGATCATTGCCCTCCCCTGTGCTTACGCGCTGTCTAAGCTCAGGTTTTGGGGCCGCAATGTGGTGTTTGGGATGGTCATTTTCTGCTTGCTTATCCCCGTGCATGCGATTGCCCTTCCGCTTTATATTATGCTTGCAAAAGTGGGGCTGACCAACACATATGCGGCGCTGATCGTGCCTTGGAGTATCTCGGTTTTTGGCATCTTTTTGATGCGGCAGTTTTTCATGACCGTGCCAGATGATTTGATCGATGCCGCGCGCATGGATGGGATGAGCGAATTTTCGATCGTTTGGCAGGTGATGCTGCCCACGGCCATTCCCGCGCTGCTTGCCTTTGGTATTTTTTCAGTGGTGGCGCATTGGAATGATTATTATTGGCCGCGCGTTGTGATCACTGGGAATAAAGATTTGATGACACCGCCCTTGGGCTTGCGGATGTTTAAATCAGACATGGATGGAAACGAATATGGCCCGATGATGGCTGCAACCACCGTGATTGTTTTGCCTTTGGTGATCGTCTTTCTGCTCGCCCAAAGGCGGTTCATTGAAGGGATCACGATGACGGGAATGAAATGAGAATTTTTAGGGATACCGGTTTGGCTGCATGCCGGCCCGGTTTAAACGAGGAGCTACAAGCGTAACACGCGCAAAAGGTTCCTATAATTTGGGAGGTAAAGATGAAGAACTTGACTAAATTTTCTGCACTTGCTTTGGCGACCAGCGTTCTGACGACACCGGTCCAAGCCGTTGAAATCGAGGTAGGGTATGCCTATTCCTCGTTGTTTGATGTGACGATGGAGCGGCTCATACCTGAGTTCAAAAAAGCGCATCCAGATATTGATGTGAAATTTCGGGCGACCTATGAAAATTATGAAGATGGAACCAACACAATTTTGCGCGAATCCGTCGCTGGAGATTTGCCAGATGTGACCTTTCAGGGTTTGAACCGTCAGGCATTATTGGTTGAGAAAGGCATTGCAAAATCGCTTGAACCGTTCATTGCCGCGGAAGCGGATTTCGCAAAAGATGGCTATCATCAAGCGATGTTAGACCTGGGCACATTCAACGGCGAAGTGTATGGCCTGCCCTATTCGGTGTCACTGCCGGTTGGGTATTACAATATGGATAACCTCAATGCAGTTGGCATTACAGAGCTTCCGGCCACTTGGGATGAGGTCATTGCCGCGTGCCATACATTGATGAAAGCGGGTCATAAAACACCCATGTGGTGGGGCTGGAGCGTCACGGGTAACTGGTTTTTCCAAGCGTTGATGTGGAGCCAAGGCGAGCCTATCTTGAAAGATGGCAAAGTCAATTTTGACGGTGAAGCCGGCTTGGCAGCGCTTGAGCAGATGAAAAAGCTGTTCCGCGAATGTGATATGCCAAACCTGTCTGCTGGCGATGCGGGCGTGCCCTTTAACTCGGGCGAGGTGTCGATGTATTTCTGGTCAACATCTGCGGTTGGTGCGATTGAACGCGCGAAGGGTGATTTTGAACTTAAAACGGGTAAATACCCTGGCATGGGCCAAACCCCGATGGGCCTTCCTGCGGGCGGCAACTCGGTTATGATGGTGTCAACCTCTGAAGATCCAGCAGAAATCGATGCGGCTTGGAAATTTGTAAAATTTGCCACATCGGGCGTTGGCGCGGCATTGGTTGCGGAAACGACGGGTTATATCCCACCCAACAAAGCAGCAAATGATCTTTTGACTGATTTCTATGCGCAAAACCCGAATAAATACACAGCGGTTGAGCAATCTGGGTTGCTGCGCGATTGGATCGCCTATCCGGGTGATAACGGATTGGCCATCACGCAGGTTCTTTATGATGGTATGGAATCCATCGTGACGGGGGAATCTGATGATATGGCCGAGCTTCAAGAAGAGCTGGTTGAAGAGGTCAACGACCTGCTTCCAAAATAATCAGTCTTTAAACAGATAAGATCTCCGGGCCTCCAAGAGCCCGGTGATCTTGGCTAACAGGTTGTTACAGGGCTTATATCATGACAACAAATACCGAAATCGAAGGTCGCCGCGACAAGTCTGTTGCCAGAGCAATCGCGTATTCTTCTACCTTCATCGCTGAAAAAGCAGAGAATGCCGAAATCTGGGATGTTGAAGGCAAACGCTACATAGATTTTTGTGGCGGTATTGGCTGTCAGAATATTGGCCACCGCCATCCGCAGGTTGTTTCTGCCATTAAGCATCAGTTAGACAGCCTGACGCATACCTGCTTTCAAGTCACACCTTATGAAAGTTACATCGCCCTAGCCGAGCGGCTTAACGCGCTGTATCCGGGTGATTTTGAAAAGAAATCAATGTTCTTTTCTGCAGGGGGGGAAGCCGTTGAAAACGCAATAAAGGTGGCGCGTTATCATACGAAACGGCCGGCGCTGATTACCTTTACCAATGGGTATCACGGGCGCTCTTATATGGGCATGGCGCTGAGTGCCAGAATGGTCCCATTTAAGCAGGGTTTCGGGCCATTCCCGGGTGAAATTTTTCGCCTGCCTTTTCCGGATGCGTTTCGTGGCATAACGCTTGAGGATACAAAGCAGGCCTTTGAAACATTGTTCAGAAGCGATTGTCCACCAGATCAGATCGCCGCTATATTTGTTGAGCCGGTGCAGGGCGAGGGCGGTTACAATATCGCCTCGGGTGAGTTTCTCACCTATCTGCGGGCGCTTTGCGATACGCATGGCATCGTTTTGGTGGCAGATGAAATTCAATCAGGGATCGGGCGTACCGGCAAAATGTTTGCCTTTGAGCATTTCGGAATGTGTGCGGATCTCACCTGTGTTGGCAAAAGCATAGGCGGCGGCTTGCCGATTTCGGGCATAGTGGGCAAAGCCTCTATCATCGATACAGTGCCCCCGGGCGGATTGGGGGGCACGTTTGGCGGAAACCCGATGGCTTGCGCTGCTGCGCTGGCGGTGCTTGACGTGATTGAGAAAGAAGGCCTGTTGGATAAAGGCTTGAAAATGGGTAAGCTAATCGACTCTCGCTTGCAAAAAATGAAGCTTAAGAACTCGTTGCAATGTATTGGCGATGTGCGCGGGCTTGGCTGTATGAACGCGATTGAGCTGGTGACGGATCGTGCCAGTGGCACCCCCGATGGAGCGTTGGCGGCCAAAGTCGCCGAAATCGCTCTTAAGAAGGGTCTTATTTTGGTAACGGCGGGCCCAACACGCAATGTCATTCGTATTCTGGTGCCGCTGTCAGCGCAGTTTTCACTGGTAGAAGAAGGCCTAGACATCCTGGAAGCGTGCTTAGAAGAAGCCACGGCGTGATCTTGGCGTATAGGCCATATAAAATGACGGGAAAATGCGCATGAAAATGAAAGCTGCCATTCTCAGAACCACCTCGGCACAAAGGCCGTTCAGCGTCAGCAAACCGCTTAGCATAGAAGAGGTTGAGTTAGATCCCCCAAAGCGCGGGGAGGTCTTAATTAAGGTTAAGGCCGTAGGTTTGTGCCATTCCGATCTTGTTGCGATCACCGGAGAGCGCGCCAAACCAATGCCAATTGTGATCGGGCATGAGGCGGCGGGGATCGTGGAAGAGATAGGCCAAGATGTGCAAGGCTTTGCGGTGGGCGATCACGTAGTGCCCTCTTACGTGGCCAGTTGTGGGCGCTGTGAGATGTGCAGCGTTGGCCGACCGGCACTATGTGAACCTGCAACGATTGCCAATGCAAACGCTGTTTTAAAGGATGGAACAACGCGATTGCGGCAGGGCAGCACCCGGATTCATCATCATTCCGGGGTGGCCGGCTTTGCCGAATATTCGGTTATACCCGAAGAAGCTTTGGTAAAAATTGATAAATCTGTTCCCTTTGAACATGCGGCGCTGTTTGGTTGCGGCGTGGTGACCGGCGTGGGCTCGGTGATTAATACAGCGCAGGCGAAACCGGGCCAATTTATCGCGGTGGTTGGGCTTGGCGGCGTTGGCCTCAGCGCGGTTTTGGCGGCTTTAGCGATTGGGTCTGGGAAGGTTTTGGCGCTGGATCTCAGCGAAGAGAAGTTGGCATTTGCGCGCGAACTTGGCGTGCATCACGCGCTGAATGCGGGGGATGCGGATGTTCAGGCGCAGATCGCTGCTTTAACCGGAGGGGGTGTGCATATCGCCATCGAGACGGCAGGGTCAAACCGTGCTTTGCAGATGGCTTATGATATCACCCGCCGGGGGGGCACGACTGTGACGGCGGGAATGCCTGGCCCGGAGGCCGAGATTACTTTATCGCATTTGAAAATCGCCGCTGAAGAGCGCAGCATAAAAGGCTCTTACATGGGCAGCTGCGTGGCAAAAAGAGACATTCCGCGCTATTTGAACATGTTCCAAAACGGCAGCCTGCCAGTGGATAAATTGATGTCGCGTTTGATCGGGTTTGATGATTTAAATGCAGCGATGGATCGCCTTGCCGATGCAAAAACTGTGCGCGAAGTGCTGATTCCTTAGCTTTAGGGGGAAAGCTTAATGGCGTTTAACTTTTCTGCAAATACGGGATATCTTTGGAAAGAGCTGCCGTTTTTGGACCGGATACGGAGCGCCAAAAAATACGGGTTCCACTCGGTTGAATTGCACGATGAAGCGCATTTTGAAGATCTGGGTGATTTGAAATCTCTGTTGAAAGAGGTTGGGCTGCCCGTGAACAGTATGAATATACGCATGGGCCCCAGTTTTGGTTGCGCTGCGATTCCAGATCGTCAGCACATCGCGCGACACGACATTCGGGAGGCGGCGAGGCTTGCGCAAGAGATCGGAGCCAAGGCGTTGCATATTTTGTCAGGCTTCAGTGAGCAGACGCCAGAAGCATTCGAGACCTTTGTTGAAAATCTCGAATATGCGCTGGATCATTCGACTTTAACCATTGTGATTGAGCCGGTATGTGAAGAACAATTGCCCGGGTATTTTTTACGGACCCTTGCGCAGGCGGGCCAAGTTCTGGACGCGATCAACAATCCGCGGTTAAAAATTATGTTTGATTGTTACCATGTGTTCATCCAAAGCGGTGATCTATTGGAACATTTTTCACGCTATGTCGATAAAATTGGTCACATTCAAATTGCAGCGGCAGAGCAGCGCGCCGAACCGTTTCCAGGGGCGCTTGACTACGGCGTTTTACTGCCTCAGTTTCAAGCTTTGGGATATCAAGGGGCATTTGGATGCGAATACCGCCCCAAATCCAAAACAGAGGCAGGCTTAAGCTGGCGGGATCAATTTTCAACATTGGGCGGTTAAAATGGCGCAAAAATATTCCTTAAAACCGAAAGCCAGCGTGTCTGAGGGCGATGTCAACCTATCGCCTCAAAGAGCGGCTTGGTCGGCAGCCCATATTGATGCCTCAACCCAAGACCTGCTTGCACAAGACGCGCAGTATTTTTTGCATCAATCGTTATCGAGCCCCTGTTTGAACGTTTTGACGCATAGCAACGGGATCTACTTGGAAGATACCCAAGGCCGTCAAATCATGGATTTTCATGGAAATAGCGTGCATCAAGTTGGCTATGGCCATCCCAAAGTGGTTGACGCGATTAAAGAGCAGCTGGATACGTTGCCATTTTGTCCACGTCGCTACACAAACCAAACGGCAATTGATTTGGCGCGTCGTTTAGCGGAATTGGCGCCGGGGCAGCTCAATAAAATGTTATTCGCGCCTGGCGGCACCAATGCAATCGGCATGGCCTTAAAACTGGCGCGCTACGCGACCGGGCGGCACAAAACCATTTCGATGTGGGAAAGCTTTCACGGTGCCTCACTGGATGCCATCTCGATTGGCGGGGAAAGCCTGTTCCGAAAGGATGTTGGGCCGCTTTTGCCGGGCTGTGAACATATTCCACCGCCAACGCGCGGAAAATGCCATTTCAATTGCCAAGATGAGCAGCATGAGGGCTGCCTAAACTACTTAAAATATGTGATAGAAATGGAAGGTGATATTGGGGCTTTGATCGCCGAACCCATGCGTTGGACGAGCGTTGAATTGCCGCCCAAGAATTATTGGCGCCGCGTCCGTGACATTTGCGATGAACATGGCATTCTTTTGATTTTTGATGAAATTCCATCCGCGATTGGCCGTACCGGAGAAATGTTTGTCTGTGAGCATTTCGACGTGGTGCCTGATATGCTGGTGATCGGAAAAGGGCTGGGTGGAGGTATTTTCCCGATGGCGGCGCTGCTCGTGCGAGAAGATCTGGACGTAACGGGGGATCGGGCTTTGGGCCATTATACGCATGAAAAATCTTCGGTTGGTTGCGCGGCGGCTTTGGCCACGATTGACTGTTTGTTTGAGGATAGGCTTATTGAAAACGCGCGTGCGTTGGGGCGGCGTGGATTAGAGCGGCTTTTAGAGATCAAAGCTAAATATCCGCTGGTTCATGATATACGGGGCTTGGGCTTATTTTTTGGCATTGAGCTGCGGATTGATAACCAACCGGCGCTTAAAGCTGCCGAGGATATTTTATACCATTCGCTGTCACATGGTTTGAGTTATAAAATTGGCGGTGGCTGCGTGCTGACGCTCTGCCCGCCCTTAACCATTACAGAATCCGAGTTGTTTTCAGCCTTCGATATTATTGAACAGGGCCTGGCTGCCGTTGCGCCCTGCGCATAGGGGCATGTTCAGCGCTGTTTAACCGCATAGCCCGTCGAAAACGGGCCTGCGCTGCACTCTTAGGCGCGTTTTGTTATGTTATGGCGAAAGGCGGTTTGTGGCCCCTGTGCAGTAAGCGCGCTTAAGGCCAAACTGCGATCCATATTTTGCATTCGAAATTTCAACATTTGCCGCGTCAGACGGGCAAGGTTGGGGGCATAGTTCGCCTGTCCTGCTACGTTTTCAAGCTCTCCTTTCTTTGCATGGTCAAACAGTAAAGGTGGCAGATCGCCGGCAAATTCAACCAGCGTGAATTGCGCTTCGCGTAAAATGCTTAAACTGCACTCATCAACGGATAGTCCCAGCTGCTTTTGCCATTTAGTCGGAAAAAGGGGATGTCCAAAATTTAGCTCTGAGAAAGTGAATTTACGCCAGTTTTCGGGTGTTTCCCCTTTGATGAGCGGCAATAGGGACTGTCCATCCATCGAGTTTGGAATATCTGATCCGATCCAGTCAAGTATTGTTGGGGCAATATCCACGCTTTCAGTTTGCAGCTGCACTTGCATTCCAGATTGGGCCTGTAGCTGCGGCGCTCGGATAATAAGGGGTGTGTGATAGGCGGCGTTATAAACGCTCATTTTGCCCCATGCGTGGCGATCCCCCAGCATCTCACCATGATCTGCTGTGATGATTACCAACGTGTCCTCATACTGGCCCGCTTGTTTCAAATCGGTGATCACCCGCCCGATATGATGGTCTACTTCGCTCGCAAGCCCAAGATATACAGCGCGCAAAGCCTGCACCGTATCTTCGTTGGATTTCAAATCGGGCATGCCAGATACGAAATGCGCCGGGGTTGCGCTGTCAAACATTGGGGCGAAAAACGGATGCACGGCTTCTTCTGACGCCTGACTGTTTAGGCGGTGGGGCAAGGGCAGTTTTTGGGGATCATAAAGCGTATTATAGGGGGCCGGCGCGACCAAAGGCGGATGCGGGCGTAAATAGGTTAAATGCGAAAACCAATTAGAGGTATCCCGGGTTGCGCGATCGGCCAAATAGGCATTTGTTAAAAAGGCGGTATCGCTGTCTTTTGCGGCGTAAAGCGCTGGGTCAGTGATTTCGGGGTGGGCGCCATCCGCGGCCACTGGGATGTATAAATCATCATGATTTTTGAAAATATAGCCTTGCGCTGCTAAATGCGACAGCCAAGGAATAGATTGCTCAGATCGCATTTCGAGCCGTTCTTGAAACCCGGGCATCACATATTCATAGGTTGTTAGCGCGGGATCATCTGCTGCGTGAACGCGCGGGTCTAGCGAGGTGTCGGTATAGCCGTAAAGAAGCGGCAGATAGCCTGATTTTCGCAATTCGCCTGGAAGGCTTGGAATGTCATGCCGCAGCGGTGCACCATTGCGCACGGAGCGGTGGTTCATCGAATATTGCCCCGTCAAAAGCGAGGCGCGCGATGGTCCGCAGGGATTTGTGACTGAAAAATTGCGGGTAAAGGTCACCGCTTCGCTCATAAACTGGCGCAAGTTGGGCAAATCTACATGCGTGGCAAGCGCCCCTGTCAGACAATCTGCCCGCAGCTGGTCAATCACGATAAACAGAACGTTGCGCGGCTTGGCCATTGGGTTTCCTTTCACGCTAGAGCGGATGATAGGTAATCCTTATCGGGCGGTCTAGCGGGGTTACTCGGTTTTTCCCGTAAAACTCAAATTCTAAGAAAGCGCAATTAGGATCACGCCAAAGGCAACAACGCATGCGGCGCAGATGCGCATCAGAACTGGCCGCTCTTTAAACCAAATGACCCCGATAAGCGCCGCCAAAATAACCGATGTTTCGCGGATCGCGGCGACCAAAGCCAAAGGCGCTAAGGTTTGCGCAAAAACCGCCAAAGCATAAGACAGGCTTGAAAGAACCCCGCCTGAAAATCCCGTCAAAAATTGTTTTACACCATTTTGCCTGATCAAGGCGCGCCGAGGCATTAGCACGAATAGAGTGACACAGATTTCCGCGGTAAAAAGCCATGTGATATATGAGAGAGGCGCGCCTGAAACGCGCACTCCAATCCCATCCACGATTGAATAAGCCGCCACCATTAAAGCGGTGATGAAGGCGGGAAACAGGGCTTTTGTAACCGCACCGGTGGCGCGGGATACGACCAGGAGCGCAACGCCGCAAGAGACGCCGATGATCCCACCCCAAGCCATGAGCGATAGAATTTCCCCCGGCCAGATCGTGGCACCCAAGGCGATTAAAACCGGCGCTGCCCCCCGCGCAATCGGATAGGCCACTGAAAGATCGCTGTTTTTATAGGCTGCAATCAAGAAAAAGTAATAGCCCCAATGAATTACCGTTGACGCAAAGATATAGGGCAGAGCTGCCATATCCGGCGCGGGCAAGATTAAAAAAAACGGCAGGGCTGGTACGAAATGCCCTAAAGAGACCAAGCCAATCGATAATGCGCGATCAGCGGCTCCCTTGACCATAGCATTCCATGTGGCGTGCAAAAGCGCCGCGCTTAACGCGATTAGCATGACCCCGGGGCTTATCATCGGGTCTTACAAACAGTACGGGTGCCGGCTACGCTTTTCGTACTAGTCACGAAAAGTCAGCAAGCCCGCGCCGCTCATCACTTGTTTGTCTATGGCCATGGCAGAGAATAGGTTTTGACATTTGTGAAGAATTTCATGGCTTCCAAAACCCCTTCTTTGACGCCATTCCCGCTATCTTTGATGCCGCCAAAGGGTGACATCTCAATACGGTACCCCGGTTGTTCCCAAATGTTCACAGTGCCCACATCCAACCCCTCGATAAAGGCTTGCATGCGGGTAAAATCGTTCGTGCAGACGCCGGAGGACAATCCAAATTCGGTAGAGTTTGAAATTTCCATCACGGCATCATCATCATCGGGCACGCGCACGATCGGCACGATGGGGCCAAAGGTTTCTTCCATTACCAATTCTGAGCTATGGGGCACTTTATCGATCACGATCGGGGGCAAAAGCGCTCCGTTACGCCCCGGATGGTACAGGATTTCTGCGCCCTCTGCTTCGGCCATATAGACCCGCTTTTCAAATAGTTCTGCAGCTTTTGCATGGATCACGCAGCCCAATTGGGTGTCTGGATCCATCGGATCGCCAAAGCGGATGGCTTTGGCTTTTTCCAGCACCAGGGGTACAAATTTATCCGCCACGCTGTTTTGCACCAAGATCCGCTTAACTGCCGTGCAGCGCTGGCCGGAATTTCCCGTGGCACCGGCCACCGCAATCGTCGCAGCTTTTTCAAGATCTGCATCAGAGAGATCATTTAGAATAATCAGTGGATCATTGCCGCCAAGCTCAAGCGCGGCGCGTTTATATCCGGCTTTTTGCGCAATCATTTTGCCCACAGGCACACCGCCGGTGAAGGTGACAATATCAATATTTTCATTGGTGACCATTTCATCGCCAATATCTTTGGGCCATCCGGTGACGATTTGGAACATTTCAACCGGCAGGCCGGCTTCGTATAAAATATCCGCCAATGTGATCGCAGTCAGCGGTGTTAACTCGGTTGGTTTGCACACAACGCAGTTATTGGTTGCAATCGCGGGGGCGATTTTATGCGCCACCATATTTAAGGGATGATTGAACGGGGTGATGGCTGATATCGTGCGCACGGGTTCGCGTTTGGTGAATATTTTGCGCGGCTTTCCATGCGGTGTCAGATCGCAACTGAAGATTTGACCATCATCTTGAATGGCGGCCTGACCGGCCAACATAAACACATCATAAGAACGCCCGGTTTCATACAGCGCATGCTGTTGGCAAATGCCCAATTCCAAGGTGAGCCAATGTGCGATACTATCGCGGCGTTCACGGATCAATTCGGCCGCGCGAAACAGAATTTTCTGGCGCTCATACCGCGTTAAGCTGGGCTTATAAGCGGCGGCAATCGCAAAGGCTTGCGCCGCATGCTCTGCGGTGCCGGCCGGCACCGTGGCCACCACCTCATCCGTATAGGGATAGCGCACCTCGACCACATCGTCTGTAAAGACTTTTTCGCCTCCGATGCGCATGGCTTCGTGTCGAATTTCTTCTGTCGCTGTCATTTGGAGCCTCATTCTTCTTCGCGTTGTTTAATTTGCGGTCATCGCCCATCTTCAGACAACCGCGGTTTTCTTAAGAGAAGGGCAGTGAGGTTTTTTTCAACCCCCTCCTCGTTTTTAAGTTCGCCAAAAGACTTTGGCGGGTGCATGTTGAGCGCAGATTTACTGCGCTGCCGCTTGCAAGGCATAATAAAACGCATCAAAATTTCGCAATTGGGGCGCATTTGGCAAATCCATAACCCGGTTTACGATGAACGGCACGGTTTGTTCGGTAAGCCCGCCATGGCTGCGCAAGGGTTCTTTCAGTGCGGCCAGATCATGGCGATGCTGGGAAGTGCCAATGGTCATATTTTCGGTTGAAACCATGACAATATCGCCAATCCGATCTGCGGGCAGTTCAAATTCGGCCACCGCCTCTTCTTTGCTGAGCACAGAAAGCATTTCGGGCAAAGCTGTTAGGCGGGCAATAATTTCCCCATGATCGCAGCCCTCTGGCAAATAGGCCGTTGCAAACGAACCTAAAGCGCCATGATGCACAACATAAGGATCGGTGATGGGCAGAATAACACGGGCGGCTTTTTCACCCAGCCACTGGTCTAATACATCCTGAATATAAATCACCGCTGGGGTGCCATCGGCTTGATGTTTGGGCTTCATACCATGATCGGCGGTCACCACAATTGCTGCGCCTAATGCGTCTAATTCGGCCAGATAACGGTCAAACATAGCATAGAAATCTTTTGCGCCTTGCTCATCAGGGGCAAATTTATGTTGGATATAATCTGTGGTTGACAGATACATCACGTCTGGCGCCCAGGTTTTGAGAAGCTTTACCCCAGCGGCAAAAACAAATTCTGATAAATCGGCAGAATAGACTTCTGGGACGGGGCGATCCATATAGGCGCTTGCATTTTCAATCCCGTTTTCGGCCAAGGTAGCTTGATCGGCCTTTTCTGAGGAAAAACAAATCGCCCGATCTTCATCAAATTTCAACCCCGCGCCCAACAGCGCCCGCAATTTGTCTTTGGCCGTGACCACGGCCACTTTTGCCCCGGCATTGTACAGGCCGCCAAACACGGTTGGGGCGCGCAAAAACCGCACATCATTCATCATCACTTCTTCGCCGGTTTCCGGCTCATACAGGTAATTGCCGCAAATGCCATGTACGGCGGGTGGGCGCCCTGTCGCAATCGACATATTGTTGGGGTTGGTGAACGAGGGGATCACCGAATGGGCAAGATGATCGCTGCCCATGGCCCGGATACGCTTTAATGTGGGCATCAAACCTTCGCCAATCGCCACATCCAAATACGCCGGTTCACAGCCATCAAGACAGATCACAATCGCGCAGGTTTTTGGGGCTGTATATACTCGCCCGTTTACATTTACATCCGTATTCATTGTCATTCGATTGCTTTCTTCATTCGTTAGGCTAATAATTTGCGTCGTTCGTTAAGCGCGGCGCGCGGCGGTGCCGCATCTGCAACGCCCATTTGCGCCAATGCGGCTTTCACCGCAGTCAGCAGTTGGTGCATCACATCGGTGTCTATCTGACCAATACACCCGATTCTAAAACTGTCTACAATTGTCAGCTTTCCGGGATAGATAATAAAGCCCCGTTCTTTCATCGCATCATAAAACTGGCTGAATTTAAATGCCGGGTCAGCAGGGCAGAAAAATGTAACGATGATTGGCGATAACCAGCGCTCTTCCAGCAATGTTTCAAATCCAAGTGCGCGCATGCCCGATACCATGATATCGCGGTTTTGAGTGTAGCGCGCCCCGCGCGCCTCAACACCGCCCTCTGCAGCATGGGCGGCCAAAGCCTTTAAAAAGGCGGCCACCACATGCGTGGGCGGCGTAAAGCGCCATTGCCCGGTGTCATTCATGACCCGCCATTGCGCTTCAACATCAAGGCTTAAAGAATGCGCATTGCCGCGCGCGGTCTGCAACTCGGCGGTTTGCGCGATTACAAAGCTGAAACCGGGCACGCCTTCGATACATTTATTGGCCGAGGAGACAAAAGCTGCGCATCCAAGCTGGGCGGGGTGCAGCGCAAGCGCCCCGAAGGCCGACATCGAATCAATCAACAATTTGCGCCCCGCGCCGCGGGTTGCTTCGGCAATTTCTTCGATCGGGTTTAAAATTCCGGACGAGGTTTCGCAATGAATTGCCATCACATGGGTGATTGCCGGATCCTTTGCTAAAATTTCTGCCACTTCAGCGCCGCGAGGTGGCATATAATCCCCCTTGTCTAAAACGACTTTATCGCGGCCAAGATACTCTAATGTGGCGGCAGCACGCATGCCATACGCGCCATTGGCCAAAACCAAAACCTTGCCATCTTGGGGTACAAAACTGCCCAACATGGCTTCAACCGCGTAAGATCCAGGGCCTTGCATTGGTACGCAATCATAAAGATTGGCTTTTGGGCCAATCAGCGCCAGCAAACCTGTTCGTATCTGCGCTGTCATAGTGCGAAAATCATCATCCCAACTGCCCCAATCTTTGAGCATCTCTTGTTTTACTTCATAGGCCGTGGTGAGCGGCCCTGGCGTTAACAAATACGGCTCGCCAAGCGCGGGCTTGGGTAATTTTTCAAAACGGTCGGTGTTTGGCATATGGGCTCTCCCAATTTACATTCCCTAAATGCGCCTCATTATGCCATAAGTAAAATACATTAATCATATCAAATGATCGGAAAAACTTATATATGAGATATTCCCAACTTCGCGCCTTTCACTTTGTTGCGTTGCATGGAGGGTTTTCCAGCGCTGCGCGCGCGTTGAACCAAAGCCAGCCCAGCTTATCCGATCACGTACGGCAATTGGAGCAGCTGCATGACACGCTTTTGTTCCATCGTGAAAAAAAACATGTGCAGCTGACCGAAGCTGGGGATGAATTATTTTTGCTGACGCGGCAGTTATTCGATGTGGAAGAGCAAATCGAGCTCTGCTTAAGCAAGCGCCAACACCAGCTGCGGGGCAAGTTGCGGGTGGTGGCAGATTCGGCTTTACATATCACGGCGTCGCTCAGCGCTTTTCGCGCGGCGAACCCGAAAACCTTCGTGTCTGTTCGAACGGGAAATTCGGAAGATGTGCTGCAGCGTTTACGCCATTATGATGCCGAGATTGGCGTGGTGGGCAATAGCCCTTCAGCGCCCGATTTGGTAGAAATTCCGATGGGGGATGCGCCAATTGTCGCAATTATGGCACAAGACTTTTTACCAGAAACGGTTCAAGAGCTTGCGTTTGAGCAGCTTGTAAAATGGCCTTTGGTATTCCGTGAAAAAGGATCAAGTACACGGCGCTGTATCGAAGCAGAGGCGCAGGCCTCTGGGCTGCGTTTGCGCCCGGTGATTGAAGTTGACGGACGTGAGGCGCTGCGCGAGGTGGTGGCATCGGGGGCGGGTATTGGATTTGTCTCGCGCGCCGAATTGGGCAATGCTTCTGATATTCGTGCTGTCGCAATTTCGGGCGTCACGCTGCGCATGAAAGAATCTTTGGTATTTTTATCCGTCCGCCGGGATCAACCCATGATCCGTGCTTTTTTGCGCTGTATTGACGCGACGCATCTGTGATGCCTGTCCATGAATTCTGAGAGAAGTGAGGGGCGGCGTATCGGTACTGGATCTTTGAGAGAGGGATGGAAGGATTTTTTAGAAAAGCTGGGAGTATTTATTTTTGATTTGCAGAAATGCCGTAAAACGCAAAATACGCGTTTGTACAAAGACGGGCTAAGCGATCTAAATAGAGGAATCGTTTTCTTCAAGTTTCTGTTTTAGCAGTATTTAAGAATTAAAAATAAGTTGTTATGCGATTCTTGAGATGCCTGCCCGATTGGTCATGATCTTTGGGTGTTTGTTCGGCGCGAACAGATTTTTGCTAAATTTCCCAAATTATTTTTGAAAGACCGTCAGCAGTCAGCTTTCATTGACAAACGCTATGAAAATTAGAGTTTGGAACAGAGGCCTCGTGTTAAATTTTTCAAAAAAGATCTGTGATATACCAAAAAAGGGGAGCGAAGAAAGTTTTTGGAGGCTACATTTACCTTGAATTATCAAAAAAAATACTTTTCCATCACACCCGATCCCTAATTGCGTATTTGCGAAGAATACTCTGATCAAGGGGATGAAACGTTAACGCCTTCGAGAGGCAGGCCTTTATTGATGTCGCGTAAGTTTTGGTTTTTGGATCTTTTCTCGTTGACATGACAGGTGTGCTTTTAGGCGAAGAAAGGAAGGTCAGACGGAGTTGACTGTCAATATTTTAAATTGTGACGATCGCGCCGGATATAGTATGTCTGCCCTAATCTATCGTGTCGCTGACTTGGCGCGCACGAGAACTAAGCGCGTCATCAGATCGCGCATGATACAACTAACCTAAGGAGAGAACATGAAACGTTTATTGCTTTCTGGCGTGGCTGCGATTGCATTGCCGGGTATGGCATTTGCCAATTGCCCCGCGATCACGGTTGCCGATATGGGGGGAGTCGCGGCAGGCGCTTACCCGCAACAATATGATTTGGCCGAGTTCGAGGCTGCAGCCGGATGCACTATGGCGCTTTCGGGAAATCCGGATGCTGCTGCATTAAACGCGCGCATCCAAGGCAATGGCGCTCTGCCAGCTTTGGCGGACCGGTTGCCTTCAGAGCCTTTAGTGATGGTTCCTTATGATGCCGTGGGCCGTTATGGCGGGCAATTAGACGTTTTATCGAATGCGACGGAAGCAGGAACATCTGACTTTTTATCCGTGCGCCATGTTAGCCTTTTGCGTTATTCGGATGATCTTCAGACGATCGTTCCGAATGTGGCGAAATCCTTCGATTGGAATGATGATTTTACCCAGCTGACAATCAAGCTTCGGGAAGGCCATAAGTGGTCGGATGGCGCGCCATTCACCAGCGAAGATATCGTGTTCTATCACGATAATCTGATGTTGGATAAAAATATCTTTGAAACGCCGAAAGATTATATCACCGTCGCAGGTGAGGCGATGAGCGTAGATGCGCCCGACGCCACCACGGTGATTTTCAACTTACCTGCGCCCAAACCCGGCCTGATTGCGCATTTCGCGACACATTATTCGCAACCGTTCCAGCCCAAGCATTTCCTGGGTCAGTTCCACCCAGGTGTTGACTCGAATGCGGATGCCAATGCACAGGCGCTTGGCTTTGAAAATGGCTATGCTGCGATTAAGGCCTATTACGGTAATTCGGATTGGACGGATACGCCAACCCCAATGCTGTCAAACCCGGATCTGGTTGCTGGCCTTCCTAAAGCAACCTATCCTACGCTTGAAAGCCATATCGTAATCGCCGACACCCCCGAAGGACGGCATTTTGTCGCTAACCCTTATTTCTTCCAAGTGGATCCGACTGGCCAGCAATTGCCTTATATCAATGAGTTTGATGAAGTTTACATCAATGATAATGAGGTGCGTATACTTAAGATTGTAAATGGCGAGATCGATTATAAGGCCCAGTCTTTGCAATTGGCTTCAGCACCAATCCTGCTCGAAAACCAAGAAAAAGGCGATTATACGGTTCATTTGAAGCCTGAAATTACCATCGGTGCTTTGGGCTTTAACGTGACCCATGAAGATCCGGCCAAACGCGAGGTTTTTGGTAATATTGATTTCCGGCGGGCGATGTCAATCGCGATCAACCGCAGTGAGATGAACGAAATCGGCTTCTTTGGTCAAGGTACGCCTCGTGCCTATACTGGGTTTTCACCGCTGCCAGCATTTGCTGATGCATCAATGGAGACCTATGCCACTGAGTATGATCCGGCTGGTGCCAATGCGCTGCTTGACGGGCTTGGCATGGCCGACACGGATGGTGATGGTATTCGCGAATTGCCAAATGGCGATAAGCTTGTCTTGAATCTTAACTTTTCAACTCAAGGGATTGCTGGCCAAACTGTCGAATTAGCGGCGCAATATTGGCGCGATGTCGGCATTGCTTCTGTTGTAAAGGAAGTTACACCGGATGAGTATCGTTCGGCTCAGTCTTCTAATAAACTGGATGTCAGCATGTGGCGCAAAGGTCAGCCTTTGGCGATCGTTCTGGGTAATAATGAGCTATGGGTTCCACCCTATGAAAATTATTTCGGAAACCGCAATGCGATGCTTTGGGCCGAGTGGATTGATTCTAACGGGTCTGCGGGCGAAGAGCCTCCAGCTTGGGCCAAGCAGATGATGGAAGACATCAATGTTCTGCAATCCGCCGCAGCAGGTTCTGATGCTTTCAATCAGGCAGGTGCAAGAATGGTCGAACATATGACCAAAGAATTGTTGTTCATTGGTACGGTGATTGCCCCTGCGCCGATGATTCATCGCAACAATCTGATCAACTTTACCGAAACCAAGACTCATAGTTACGAATATTACCGGACTTATCCTTACCGTGCGACCCAGTGGTGGTTGGACGAGTAAGCAGTAAGGTTTTTGTTGAACTGATGACGGGCGGCTTGCCGCCCGTCATTGATTTTAATATGCTTCTGGGCAGGGCGAACAGGAAATTACAATGCTAAACTTTGCGCGCTTCGTGATAACACGGGCCGTTATGGCGCTGATCACGCTAATAATAGTATCGCTCTTTGTGTTCTTACTGATGGAGTTGGTGCCAGGTGATTGTGCTGAACGCTATCTTGCCTTTAAGAACACCCAAGGGTCTTCGATCCAAATTGCCAATGAATTGGAGGCCGAAAGGCAGCGGCTTGGTCTCGACCGACCTTTCCTTGAACGTTGGAGCAAATGGATCGTTGGCGCCTTTCAGGGTGAGTTTGGGAATAGCTGTATCCTACGGGTGAATATCGCTGATCTTTTGGGCGATAAGTTTTTGCTATCGCTTGGCATCTGTCTTGCCTCGCTGGCTTTGGCCTATGCAATCGCAATTCCGGTGGGGATCATTGCTGCTGCATCCAACAATCCATATCTGAATAATTCTTTGCGTATCATTAGCTATCTTGGTCTTGCGATGCCAAACTTCTTGCTGGCTTTAATGATTATGCTCTTCGCCACGGTTTATTTTGGCGAAACGCTAACAGGACTGTTTTCTAGCCAATACCGCGATGCACCCTGGTCTTGGGCACGTTTTGTCGATCTTCTGAAACACGCATGGCTACCCGTATTCATTCTGGGCTGGTCCGCAACCGCTTTTGCCCTGCAAACGGTGCGGGCTTTGATGTCAGATGAGATCGGGAAGCTTTACGTTACAGCTGCAACCGCGCGCGGCGTGCATGGCCGCAAGTTGCTCTGGAGATATCCGGCGCGTCATGCGCTTGGACCAATCATTAACTCGCTCGGGTTTGACCTGAACCGTATTTTCAATGAGTTGCCCATTGTTGCCTTGATTCTTGTGATGACCGATGCGGGTAAGCTTTTGATCGATGCCCTTGCGCGCTCAAATGACCAGCAGCTTGCTGGGGCGATTATTTTCCTATTAACCGCGTCCATAGTGGCGTTAAATTTTTTCACGGATATCTTGCTGGCAACCATCGACCCGCGTGTCCGCAAAAGCATCGTGAGGTGAGGACATGAGCAATATGCCAGATCCGACCGACCCAAAATTAGCTGGGATAAATATACCAAACACAACACAGTTTGGGGCTGAGGGTGACAATGATCAGCACGCGAAAGAAGCCTATTTTACAGCGTCGCAGGGCCAATTAATTTGGGCTCGGTTTAAGAAACAGCGCGCTGCAATGATTGCAGCTTTTTTTCTAGTCTTTTTGATTTTTTCAGGCCTTTTTGCGCCATTTCTATCGCCTTATGATCCCACTGTGGCGGGCCGCAATAAAGATTATACAAACGGTGCCCCCCAGATTCCGCAATTTTGTGATAAAAACGGCTGTTCTTTGCGCCCGTTCATTCATCCTGTTGAACGAGAAAGATCATTGGCGACAAATTTTCGGTGGGTTACTAAAATCAATGAGGATAAACGATCCTATTTGACGTTCCTGCCCAAAGGAGATGCTTATAAGCTTTTCGGTGTCATTAAAAGTGATCGTCATCTTTTTGGTTTAGAAGAGGGAAAGCTACACGTCTTTGGAACGGATGAGGATGGACAAGATATCTTTAGCCGAACATTGCACGCGATTTGGACCTCGCTTCAGGTGGGTACAATCGGCGTTTTGATTGCCTTCGTGCTGGCTTTGATTATTGGGGGGGTGTCCGGCTATTACGGTGGCTGGATCGACAGCGTGATACAAATGATCACCGATGCTTTTCGAACGGTGCCGGCAATTCCGCTATTCATGGCCGTAGCAGCCTTTATGCCGCCTGAAATTTCGGCTGAAGCCCGGTTTTTTTATATTTCGATTATTTTGGGCTTTATCGGGTGGCCTACATTGGCACGGCGTATCCGAACGCATCTGCTGACAGAGCGAAATCAAGAATATGTGTTGGCTGCGCAACTTTGCGGCGCGTCCTCGTCGCATGTAATTCGACGTCATTTACTGCCGTCTTTTACCAGTTACATTATTGTCGATTTGGTAATTTCCTTTCCCTATATGGTACTCAGCGAAACCGCTCTTTCCTTTATTGGGCTTGGTCTGAAAGATCCAGTTTCTTCGCTTGGTGTAATGTTGCAAAAGGCGACATCTGCCGATGTTATGTTAAATTATCAATGGTATTTTATTCCAGTGGCGTTCTTTATCGTTCTGGTTATGGCGTTCGTTTTCGTGGGAGACGGGTTGCGCGATGCTGCTGATCCCTATTCCGAGGTGAACAAATGAGCGCGCTGCTTGATGTCAAAAACCTGACCCTTCAGTTTCGTACCGATGAAGGGCTGATCACGGCGGTGGAAGACGTCTCCTTCTCGTTGAACAAAGGAGAAGTGATGGGGCTGGTCGGGGAAAGCGGATCGGGCAAATCGGTAACCGCGAAAGCCTTGATGCATCTCAATGCGCGCAATGCAGTTTACGGCCCCGACTCGCGCATCACCTTGCATACAGAGCAAGGCGAAGTTGATGTTCTGTCGCTTCGAACGCCGCGCGATTTAAAGGTGGTGCGGGGCGGTGCGATCTCAATGATCTTTCAAGAGCCAATGGCTTCTTTTGCGCCTGCGATTACCATTGGCAAACAAATGGTCGAGCAGCTGCAATTGCATGGCGATATGTCTAAGGCGGGGGCGAAAGAAATTTCGGTCGAAATGCTCGATCGGGTTGGTATTTCGGATGCTTCCCAGCGCTTTGATCAATACGCGTTTGAACTTTCGGGCGGCATGCGCCAGCGTGCGATGATCGCGATGGCGCTTTCAACCAAGCCTGCTTTGCTAATTGCAGATGAACCAACCACAGCTCTGGATGTGACGATTCAGGCGCAGGTCATCGATTTGATGAAAGATTTGGTGGATGAATTTCACATGGGAATCATTTTTATTACCCATGATCTTGGCGTCGTTGCTCAAACCTGTGATCGGGTGAATGTGATGTATCTTGGCCGGTTGATTGAAGAAGGTCCGGTGCGCGAAGTGATCCGCAATCCCAAGCATCCTTATACGCAAGGGTTGATTTCAGCTTTGCCAAAGCTTGATAATCTTGACCAGTCGCTCACTGCTGTGCCGGGCGATATTCCGTCGCCGCTGGAACGCCCGCCAGGGTGTGTTTTCAACACGCGCTGCAGCCAGATTGTGGGGGCAGCGTGTACTACAATCGGTCCAAATGAGGTTGATCTTGGCGCGGATCACACCGTTGCCTGTCATATCTATAAGGAGGTCGCGGAATGAACGGACCATTGATTCGGGCCGAAAATCTTTCTGTGGGGTTTCCCATTGGCAAAGGGTTGTTTGATAAATTTGTTTTGAAGGCAGTTGATGACGTAACGCTTCATATCGATAAGGGCAGTTTTTTTGGATTGGTGGGTGAATCTGGCTCGGGGAAAACCACGCTTGGGCGTGCGCTCTTAAAGGCGGTGCCGATCACGGGTGGATCGGCGCATTATGCAGATGGCGAAGTGGCCTATGATCTTGAAACGATTGGCAAAGCCGATCTTAAGGATTATCGCAAGCGCGCCCAATTGATTTTTCAGGATCCTTATGCCGCGTTATCTCCGCGAATGACGGTTCGCGATATCATCGCAGAACCGCTGGAAGTGATGGGTCTGACGCGCAATCGGCAGGAAACCGATGAACGCGTGCGTGAAACCGCGGCCAAATGCAGGCTTAACCTTGAACATTTGAGGCGCTTTCCACATGCGTTTTCGGGTGGTCAGAGACAGCGGATCTCAATTGCCCGGGCGTTGGTGTCGGGCCCCAAACTTGTAGTTGCCGATGAAAGCGTGGCGGCGCTTGACGTTTCGATCCAGGCAGATGTTTTGAACCTTCTGAAAGAGCTTCAGCGTGATCTTGGCATTACTTTTATGTTTATCAGTCACGACCTGTCCGTGGTTGCACATACATGTGATCACGTTGCGGTGATGTATTTGGGCCGCCTTGTGGAAACCGCCCCTACGCGCCAACTTTTCGCCGCGCCCCGGCATCCCTATACAAAGGCGCTGTTTTCGGCCATTCCATCGCTTGACCCGGATGATCGCGGCAGGGCGCAAAAGCTTGAAGGCGAAATTCCTTCGCCGATGAAGCAACCTTCGGGCTGTAAATTTCACACAAGATGCCCGCATGTGATTGATCGCTGCAAAGTAGAAGAGCCGCGTTTGCAAAGCAGCGCAGCAGAGCATAACGTGGCCTGCCATCGCTGGGAAGAGCTTTTACAAAACGCCTAAGTCATCTTTTTGGTTTGATCCTTTGACTCTGTGCGTCTTTGCGCGCCGTGCTTACAGCTTGCGCGACACAATGCAGCGCCTCTGTCATGGCCACTTGCGGTTTCACTCTGCTGGAATAGATATTCATCAGAGGCCGCCGATAGATCAAAGCAACGCGCTGGGAGAGTTACGTGACACAAGCAAAGCAGACCAGCACAGCGCCGGTTTTGATGTGGTTCAAGCGCGATTTATCGGTATTTGATAACGCGGCTTTGATCCATGCGACGCAGGCCGGTTCGGTGCTTCCTGTTTATATTCTTGAGCCCGGGCTTTGGCAGCAACCGGATATGAGCCATCGGCATTTTTGTTTTTTACAAGACAGCCTGGCTGATCTGTCAGAGGATCTTTGCGCCTTGGGTCAGAGCTTAGTTATTCGCATCGGGGATCCGGTTTCGATCCTGACCGAGTTGCATCAAAAATTTAGTTTCACCCAGCTGTGCTCGCATCAAGAAACGTGGAATGGTTGGACCTACGCGCGTGATCAGCGCGTTCAGGCTTGGTGTCAAACCACCGGGGTGACGTGGCATCAGCCACGGCGTATTGGCGTGACCCGAGGCTTGAATAAGCGCGCCGGTTGGGCGCAGCGCTGGCAGCACTATATGGCGCAGCCCTGCCTGCCGGCACCAACGGGTTTAAAAAAGATCGATCTCACCTCAGAGCCGATGCCGCGGCCGGAAGATTTTCATCTCGCGGAGGATGGGTGCACTGCGCGCCAAAGCGGGGGGCGGCGGCAGGGTTTACAGGTATTGGAAAGCTTTTTACACAGGCGCGGAGAGGATTATTCAAAAGCGATGTCCTCTCCCTTAAGCGCGGCGCAGGCTTGTTCACGCCTTTCCGCGCATTTGGCCTTTGGAACTTTGTCAATGCGCGAAGTGCATCACGCTTTGGAAGCCCGGCGCAAGGCACTGGCCGCCTCTCCAAAAACTATGTCAGGCAATTGGCCAAAGGCGTTCAGTTCTTTTTCAAGCCGCTTGCATTGGCATTGCCATTTTATTCAAAAGCTTGAAGACGAGCCCCGCATCGAATTTGAAAACATGCATCCGGCCTATGATAAGCTGCGCCAAGAGCCGGTGAATGACGCCTATCTTACCGCGTGGCAGCAAGGTCAGACCGGCTATCCGATGGTGGATGCGTGTATGCGATCCCTGATTGCCACCGGTTGGCTGAATTTTCGCATGCGCGCTATGTTGATGAGCTTTGCCAGCTATCATCTGTGGCTGCATTGGCGCTTGCCAGCCTTGCATCTGGCGCGCCAGTTCACCGATTATGAGCCGGGTATTCACTACGCGCAAGCGCAGATGCAATCGGGCACAACGGGGATCAATACGATCCGAATTTACAACCCGATCAAACAAAGCCTTGATCAGGATCCAAATGGGGTTTTTATCAAGCGCTGGGTGCCAGAGCTGCGCGATGTGCCGATTGGGTTTATCCATCAACCTTGGCATTTCCCGGACAAAATGAACGGATACCCGCTGCCAATTGTGGACGAAAAAGCCGCTCGACAGGCCGCAAGCGCGAAGCTTTATGCGTTAAGAAAGCCAAGGCAGCATGCATTGGCTGCGCAACGCATAGTAGATAAGCATGGCAGCCGAAAATCAGGGATTATTCAGATTGTACCACGCCGCAAGCCCAAAAAAGATCCGCGCCAAGATGAATTTATATTTTAATAAAAACCTATCGCCGTAGCGCTTTTTTTCTGATGGCAGGTAAGCCTTTGCGCGGTTGGGGCTGCAATCTGCAAAACCGATTAGATCGAAACGACCTGCCCGTTTTGTCATGGTACGGCCCCTTATGATAACGCGCGGGGCACCTGAGAGGCTCGCCAAGCCCGAACCAGGATATGCCAGCTCTGCGAGGTAGAAGCGCATTGCGGCATAGAAAAACCCTCATGGCGCGCAGCAATCTATCTAGATGCGGTTGAAAACGGGTGCTCGATCGCGGGCCTTATTTGGCACGCTGGCAAATTTTGCATCTGGCAATGACCCGTGCGTGCAAAGCGCAAACGCCTGTGGCAGCGCCCAAAGCAAAGTTTTTTTCAGATTTTAAAAATCTATGATATGGTGAAAAAAGCCAATAATGGGAGAAAAAAATGGCAGATTCATTTGGTGGTTCATTGAATATGGTGTTGTGGATTTTGATTATCGTCGGGGGTGGGTATTACAGTTATCGCTGTTTATTCGCCACGAAGGGTTTCGTTGATCAATATGGCTTTGGCGATAGTGCGGTTTTCATGACACGCTTTGCAGGCACGTGCGTTGGCGCATCTACATTGATCGCTTTGGTTTTATTATTCGTTGGTCCGCAAGGCGCATGGGCTTTTGTGGCGTTTGCTTGGACGCAAGCGTTGCTCGCAACGTATTTTGGCTATACAACGGTGAACAGTGACTGGGCCGAAGTCGAAGGCGTGAAAGCAACGGCAGAGGGTTACATCGCCCCAATTTTCTTTTTGGTTGTGAACACGATATTACTGTTCAACATGTCTGATATTTTATACGTGGCGCATCAAGTTCAATAATCCAATCCGTTGGATTTAAGATTTTTTAAACGTATAATGTTTGCCGAGGCGCTGGAAGATCAGCGCCTCTTTTTTTGACGCGGCAGAAATAGTAAGCGCGCGATTTCAGAGGGTGCGCGCATAGGCTTTGATCACTTTGGATGAGCGCTTTTTGACAGGCGCGCCGCAGAAGAAAACCCATACAAAAACGAAGCGTGCCATTTTTCAGTTTTGTTTCTCAATAGGGGCTACGCCTGCGTCACCTTATATCTGCTGTGTATTTTACAGCGTAAGGGTGCCCTAGGGTAAACGCGCTTGACGCGCCAGACCGCTTGAGGATATGCTTTTGGATATAAATTAATACTTATTTTATTTTCAGGGGAGATTTCACATGACTCAACGTTCACAAAGTAATCTATCCACGGATGAATTGCATAATCTGTCTTTTGATGCATTTGATGAGGCGATCAACCCTAGATCGAAATGGCATGATTTTGATGCGATCGTTGAAGACGCAATTTCGCGGCGTGGTTTTTTAGGGGGCGTGATCGCAATGGGCAGCGTTGCGGGCTTGAGCGCGGCCACCACTGCATTGACACCGGTCTCCGCCCATGCGGCGACAAGCCGGTTTGGTTTCGAAGCCGTAAGCGTCAGCACGAAAGACACGGTCGTGGTGCCCAAAGGGTATAATTGGCATGTTGCAACGCGTTGGGGGGATCCTCTGTTTTCAGATATTCCAGAATTTGACCATGCAACCCGCGGCACCGCGGCCAGCCAAGCCGGTGCGTTTGGCGATAACAATGATGGGATGGCGATTTTCACCGATCAAGATGGGCATCAAATATTGATTGCGAATAATGAATATACAAACCGATCGGTCATGTGGGGCAATAATCCTGACGGCAAATATGCCACCGATGATGATATTAACAAGGGTAAAAATGCGCATGGGTTAACGGCGGTCGAGCTTAAAGAGATCGATGGCCGGTGGCAAATTGTCAAAGATTCGCGCTATAATCGCAGATTCACGCCGGATGAGCCGATGGAGATTACCGGCCCCGCTCGCGGGCATGCTCTGATGAAAACAAATGCCGACCCGCAAGGTGTCACCGTGTTGGGAACTTTTAATAATTGCGGCAATGGGCGCACCCCTTGGGGCACCTATCTGGCTTGTGAAGAGAACTTTAACGGATATTTTGGCACAGCAGATCCAGACAGTTTTACGCAAGATGCGGCGCAAAAGCGCTATGGTGTCAGTGGCAAAGATCGTGGCTATGGATGGTGGAAAGTTGATCCACGCTTTGACGTTTCTCAAGAGCAGAATGAAGCGAACCGCCACGGCTATATTACCGAGGTTGATCCTTATGATCCGAGCTCTAAGCCTAAAAAGCGCACGGCTTTGGGCCGCTTTAAGCATGAGAATGCCGAAGTGGTTGTGAACGCCGATGGCCGGATCGTGATCTATATGGGCGATGATGAGCGTGGTGAGTTTTTGTATCGCTATGTGTCGGATGGCTATTACGCGGAAGGCGGCGATACGGATGAATTGATGGAGATAGGCACGCTTTACGCCGCAAAATTTGACGCCGATGGCACGGGCACCTGGCTTGCTTTGACCCCGGAAACCACTGGTATGGAGCAAACGATGATCTGTATCCATACGCGTTTGGCGGCCTCTTCTTTGGGTGCAACAACCATGGACCGTCCCGAATGGGTGACGGCCAATCCATTAAAAGCGGAAGTGTATTGCGCCCTCACCAACAATAAAAACCGTGGTGTGAAACCGAATGCCGGAGGGGATGAAACCCCAGTGGGTGGCCCCAATCCGCGCGAGGCCAATAAATATGGACAGATCGTTCGATGGTGGCCCAGCGAGGCCGATCATACGGCCGATACATTTACCTGGGATCTTTTTGTTATGGCGGGAAATCCCAGCCTTCACAGCGATGCAAGGGGAGGATCGGCGAATGTTAATATGGGCAATATGTTCAATTCACCCGATGGTCTGTCTTTCGATGAGAAAGGGTTGCTATGGATCCAGACAGATGGGAATTATTCGAACGAAAAAGATTTTGCCGGTCAAGGCAACAATCAAATGCTGATCGGCGATCCGGCAACGGGTGAAATTCGTCGGTTCTTGGTGGGGCCAAAACAGGCTGAAATTACCGGTGTTGCTTGGGCTGCAGATCGCAGAACCGTGTTTGTTGGGGTGCAACATCCAGGCGAGCGGGGAGAGTCGAACTGGCCAGATGGTGGTGATAAAACCCCGCGATCTTCCATTATTGCGATCCGCCGCGATGATGGCGCTGCGCTTGGTTGAGGGCGCAGGTTTAAGGGCGCTGAGAGAGGGCTTTCAATTGTCGGGTTTTGGCATAGCCAGTGGCCCGGCTTCACATTTTTTCTAATGGGCTTTCAAATCTAATCGCAGCGGTGTGATTGACGAATATTACTATATTTTCGGGCGCTTCCGCGCCAAGCCACGCTGATTAAAGCCAAGCAACAGTGTGGTAGGGCGGCGCCAGGATGGGTGGGGCTTTAGGCTTTATATTTGGGTGCGTTAAGCCGCCCTCTATGCCCGCCAGCCTTTCTTGTGGGCGCAAGAATGGGCAGGCCCAAAGGGATTAGATCTCAATTATTTGCACCCGCGCGGTGGCTGCTTGCTCGGCCAATGATGCCTTAAGTTCATTCGTTATGCTGTTTTTACAAGTGGTTATGGATGTGGGCGTTGGCTTGCGCTATCCTTATGCGGATAAACTCAAATAGTGGGTAAGATGGCACAGCAACACGCGCAGAGCGTGCTCCAAAAAAGAGGGGTCCTTTATGAAAATAGAGTTTCATCACATCAATTGTGTTTCCAAAGATGTGGAAGGCCTTGATCTTTTCTATCGAGATATTTTGCAAATGCAGCCCATTCCCGCCCAGCAATTTGTAAGAACCGAGGCGACGAAGGTCTACGGGTATGACGGCAAAATTAAATTTGTCACCGAAGGCAGTATGCAAATGCATCTGGCCGAAAAAGACTTAAACGTTGCCGCAAAAAACAAACGCCATATCAACCCGGTCGAAAACGGTCATATAGCTTTTCGGACAGATGATATAACGGCATTTAAGGCCCATCTTGATGCACATGGGATCCCATTTGCGGATTATGGAACCACGTTCTCGCAGCAATGGCACCAGATTTTTTTTCATGACCCGGAGGGCAACGTTATTGAGGTGCATCAAGAGCTGCAGCTACAAGCGCCGCGCACGGAAACGATGCAGGAACAACGCAAAGCGGTGCCGTTGCGCGCAGGGATTGAACCTTCACATAATACGGCTGCAAAATTTGCGGTAATCTCAAGATATATTCCCAAAGACGGGTTTGTGGAAGACATTGCGCAGAGCCTTACCGATGCGCCTTTGTCGGGTGCGCTTTCGCAACATATGCTGGTCACCTACGATAATCAGATTTTGACCATTGCATTTTTTGACGCCGCTTATGATGACCACGAAAATGCGCCTGTCCGTTTCAGCGGTTTAGAAAGTTTCAGCGATAAATTGGTGGGTTTTCCAAATGGTGGCTTGCTTGAGGTAAGATCTGGGCCAGTGGTGTTCGATCTTTATATCGAAGAGAATGCGCGCCGCCTGAAAGATGAAATGCAGGTTTTGTCGGTTGTGCGCTTTAAGGTGAAAACCAACTGTACCGAGGCGTTTTTAGAGAACATTCAAAATTTTCCTTTGGGAGAAGACCGTATTCGACGAAGCGTTGTTCAAACAGGTGAGCGCGAATTTATAGCCATTACCAGAGATCCAATAGAAGCCAAGATTGCCTTAGAACCTTTACGTTTGCAGGCGCTTGATGGGATTGAACACTTGCTAGAATGGTTTGATGACAGCCGTACAGATCCGCGGTCAGGCGTGGTTCACCATGATTGGGTAAGGCAATAAAACCACCCGTCTTGCGGCGTGCTGGTTTGGCGTTGAAATTGCAAAATGGTTTGCGCAACGCATCAGTTCTTTGGGCCTGCATTGCGCTAACACAAGGCTGGATGATGGGTATGCTGGATTGTGTGCGAAAAATATTGAAGGCGGCCGTAGTTGGCTGATTGTCTTACACCATCACTGCCGTAACTCGAGCCGCCTCACATCGTTTTTAAATCAAATATAAGAACATTACAAGAACAAAATTATTTTTGTTCTTTATTTATTCTTTTTTGACTGTGTATTTTTATTCATTAAAGTCAGCCTTACAAAATTTTATACAAAAAAATACCGCAGGGTCGGCGTTTAACGCCCTGTCTGATAAAATATATTTGGGGTTGAATTTAAATATGGGTGACGCGTTGTGGATCTAAAGCGGGTGCGCTCGTTTGCCCTGCAAATGTCTGGTGCTGCTGATACGCGCCTCTTATGATACGGCGTGAGCGCGGCGCGTCTAAGCGCAAAATAAAAGGAACCGAAATGTCTGAATGGTTATATCAAATCCGGATCAAAACCTCTGAGGTATTATCGGCCGATCTGCGCGGTGCGCGGACGATGGCTTTGTCGCAAGCGGTGCTGAAAATTGCCCAGCAGAACGGAATGCAGTTGGTCTGCACTTTTGATGCGTTTCGGGAATATTGCGAAGAAGCGGAATGCAATGATATCGCGCAATATCACCTTTATGATTGGACCAAAGCCACGATTGAAAACCCTGAGAAGAAAGCCAAACATCTCAAATCTTTCGCGTTTTATCTTGGGAATGAGCAAGTATATTCGAAAGCCCATGCCGGCGTCGTGGAAAAATCTTTACAAAACCTTGGCGAGACGCTGCATCTTATAGAAATTAACGTAATAGATTCAAACCCAGCCAATAATCCCCAACCCCCAAGCTGAAGCAAAATTTTTACCGCGAGGTCAAGAACATGTTGAATGAGCGAGATAAGCGCAAGATTGAATTACTAGAGATTTTATCAGAGGGATGTCGCAAACATCCCGCATATCGTGCCCGGCGCAAAGTCAGCATATCCTGCGAAGATTGCGTGCAACTTTGGAACGCGCGTGTTGAACTTACGTTATTAAACGAAGGCTAGAGCCGTGCTGGTCCACGCCCAAAAACCCGTGGTTTGTGGGTGTTGTTTTAGATGGAAAACGCGACTTAACGCTATGGTCCCATCGCTTAATATTATGCTGTAATGTGTCAAAATACTCGCCACCGCATAATGCGCCGCGCGCAGTTATGGTGTTTAAAGTAAGCGCTTTTTAACAATTATAGACTACTCAATTGAATATCAGAGATTGAAATACAGGCGGGTATGCCTAGAGTGGTTTTGAAATTTGAAAAGGAAATGAAAATGGCAGTTTTTGAACAATGGGAAGAGGCTTGGAATAAGAATGACGCTGCAGCCTGGATCGCATTGCTTCATGAGGATTATCAATTCAAATTTCATTCCAACGGGAAGGTTATGAAAAAATCTGATATGACGCTTGAGATGATGACTGCGGCCATGACAAATGAGAGCGTTACAAACAGGCGCTGTCTATATGAGAATGATGATATCTGTGTGATCCACCAATTCAATGACTTTGAAAATGGCGATAAAGAAGCCGTTATGTTGGTGACGCTGAAAAAAGATGGGTTGTTTTGGCGCACCGAAACAGGTGCCACACCCCTTAAATAAAACCCTCTGACATGGGTCTGACGAAACGGCAGCCTCTTGGATATTAGAACGGCTAGTTGTGGGCCAGTTCAGGTAGAACGGCTCCTTAAAACTGGCCTCACAAAGCGCTTCCGGGCGCTGTATCCATGCGGCACCGATAATTGCATGGCTGTAAGCTGAGCCTGCGCGCACGTGTCACGCGATCTTTAAATCTACGGGTACCATGCGCTAAAAACAAACCATCAGGCTTGGAACTTTGTGAGCCTAACCCAAAATCACCGGGCGCAAATTAAGCGCCAGACGGTCTGATATCAGCTTACCAACTGCAATTTGGGTTGCAGCTTTGCAACGTGATCCAGAAACACCTCTCGTAAGGTGCTTTGAACCACCACGTCGTATCTCCCCATTTCTTCAATCGCTGCTTCCAGCCCTTCAAAATCACAGGTTTTCAGATCCTTGATCAGCCAAGGGCATTGCTCTAAAGAGCCATATTTTGCCACTGAGAGCGCTGCGGCGAACAGAAGTATATTTTCCGAACAAGCCTCAATTTCTTCCGCCAGTTCCAACCCCAGTTCAACCCGATCATCCATTAAGCACCCAAAAACAGCATCGCTTTTGCGTTTATCACTATTGGTTTGACCCTGCGCCACCGGATCATATTCCAACGCGAGCAATGTTAAATCACAGCCTTGTTTGGTTTTGCCCGTTTTCAATAGAATTTCGCCGTATTGTTGCAAAATTCTTGGATCATTCGGCACCATATCATAGGCTTTTTTCCCATGTTCAACGGCCGCTTTAAATTTTCCTGTCATGGTGCTTATGCCGCATAAAAGCCTGTGAAGCTCGAAATCATTGGGATCTGCTTTGACGGCGTGATCCATCAATTTATTAAATTCAGGCATAACCTCTTCAAGTGATTTCTCTATCCATCCACGGCCCAATGCTTGCCCCATAGTGCAGGCCTTCCATGCATAAGCTTGCGCATTAGCAGAGTCCGCTTCGATGGCTTTATCGAACATTTCAAGCGCGTGCGCATTGGCATCCTTGTCGATCGCATGATGCCCCTCTTTCCCCCTCAGAAGGAATTCATAAGAGCTCATATTTTGGGTGGGTTTACGTTTTGCTCGGTTTAAGCTGGCCAGCTCAATTTCGCCTAAAATCGCCTGTGTTACGCTGCGAACGATCTCATCCTGAACTTCGAATATATCGTCCAACTTCCGGTCAAACCGCTTGCTCCAAACGATTTCTTTAGTATCAGCCTCTAATAGTGAAACCGTAACGCGTACCTTTGAGCCGGATGATCTAATCGAGCCTTGGATGAGGTAATTGACTTTAAACTGAGCGATGAAATCATCTAATTCCTTATCGCTATCGGCAAAGTTCACGCTTGATTGGCGCGAAACAATGGAAAGCTGCCTTACCATAGAAAGCTCGGTCAGGATGTCTTCATAGACGCCATCGATTAAAAAAGAGCTATCTTCGTTTTCATTCAGGTTCTTAAAGGGCAGGATAGACAGCGTTGGCTTTTGTGTTCGGTCTGTTTCTTCTTGTTCTTCAGAGATGTCTGCGCCTTCAAGATTATTTGTTTTATCGGTGGAGATGGTAAAAACCTCAAATTCGCTTGAGATATTTTTCAGTTTTTTTGTTCCCGCTGCTCTCGAAATCGCTTCAATTCTAGAGGCGACCTGTTCATTTATCACTCTGGAAACAAGAATTTGACCTGGCGCGCATTGGGCTTCGAGGCGCGCCGCGATATTGACACCATTGCCATATACATTGTCCTTCTCGAAGATTACGTCATCTGAGTGGATTCCAATTCTCCAAAGTAACTTTCGCCGCTGATCCTCATCTGAAATTGTTTCATTGCGCTCTTGGATGGCTTCTTGGAATTTGATGGCGCAGTTCACGGTTTCAATTGGGCTTTCAAAATCGGCAAGTACGGAATCCCCCGCGGTATGAAAAATTCGGCCACCATGCTGCTCAATAAGCGAGTCAATGATTTCGCGGCAAGCGTTTAAGCTTTCAAAGGTTGCCTGTTCATCTTCCAGCATATGTTTGCTGAAGCCCACGCAATCTGTCGCAAGAATAGTTGCAAACTTTCTTTTAACATCGCCCATAGAATATCTCCCTAGATCGAGTTGGCAGTGTGATGGAACCACGCCCATAATCTAGCATAAAGAAGACACAGATAAACAGATTTACCGCGCGTTACGAATTTCGATTAATTTACAGGCAATCGGCCAGTCTATTTGAGGCGCTAATCTATTATCTTGCCACGGCTTGAAATGTCTTCCGCGCCGGCAGGTATCCATCCAGTCGCAAAGGTTTGCTTGGTCGTATGATCGCCTTCTAGGCCTTCTAAAGATGACACTAATTTTTCAGTGCCACTAATTTTGGTTGTTTCGAATAAGGGTTTTCTGCTTTTAAGCGCTGTCTCAGTAACTGGTGGGTTTGATGTTATTTTTGAGCGGAGCGCTATTGGCGCGCGGGGTGTGTAACTGCGGGTTTGGAACCCTTTTTTGAGAGGGCTTGCATTTCTGAATGCGCCTTTTAAGCGATGCATATAACCGATTTCCAGAGGTTACGCCGACTATATTTAAAGAGATTTTCTGTGTTCAAGCCCAGAAAGAACTTTAAAGGCAAGGTATATAAATGGGCGTCTTAAGACACCACCCGTAAAGTGAGATTAATCCTGCCACCATTTTTTAAAAGTGTTGAGCTGCCGCTTTTGATACGATCTATCCCATGATGGATCAGACGGGCCGCGCCACCCAAGCGAATAACGTCGCCCGAGCGCAGCCAAAGGCTTTCGGTTTTGCCGCCTTTCGTTTCACTGCCGATACGAAAAAGGGCCTCGTCTCCCAAAGAAATTGATATGACGGGTTGCTCAAAGTCTGCCTCATCGCGATCTTGATGCAACCCCATGCGGGCGCCAGTTTGGTAGAAATTAACCAAACAACAATCTGGGCTGCGGCTCGTGCCTGACAGAGTATGCCAGACGTTTAAAACAGATTGGGGAATAGGGGGCCATTTCGTACCGATTTGATGTTTTGGCTGATATCGGTAGCCCCTTTTATCCGTGACCCAGCCATAGAGGCCAGCAGATGTCATACGGACGCTCATTTTTTTCCCGGATGGAGTGACTGGCTCAAAGAGAGGCGCTTGTGACACAATACGTCTTATATCCGCCAACATTTGTATTTGGTGTTCTGCAGAAAGCCATGTTTCCCATAGGTCAACCCCGCGAATAATGCGCGTTGGTGCTATTTTCGGGGTATCGCTCATTAAATATTATGGGCTCCAAAGGGCTATTTTTATTGTTTACCCCGCGGGCGAAGATCTGTCACCTCGAAGTCAGCGCTGGGCCGTTGAAATTTGAGCTTTTCGCAAAGGGAAAGACCAATCTTTTGCCCTTGGATCAATATTTTAACCACCCTAGATATCGGGTTTCGATTTAAGGCCAAGCTCGAGATATACGTGTTTTTACCCCGAAAATGCGGTGATCACTGCCGTTCCCGGAGGGGTTGGGCCGCTCATTGCGCGCAGTTCAGAACTTGCCGCTGAAAGCGAAATTTCTCGATCAAGCATTGGGCTTAGGTCAACATCGCCACGCTCAATCATGCTTAGCAATGACGGATATTTCCAAGCGGGCATGCCTCTTGTTCCGTAAAATGCAAGTTGTTTGGCATATATTGCCCGCATGTTGATATGCATCATGCCATCGCCTGACGGCATGCCAACATGAACATGCCGGCCCAAAGTTGCAAGGCATTCAACGGATGCATTCGTTGTGATTTCATGCCCAAGCGCCTCAATCGAGACTTGCGCGCCGCCAGAAGTTATGTCGCGGATCTTTGCCGCGACATCGCCCTGCAAGGCGTTGACGGCCGCATCCGCGCCCAAGTGCCGCGCATGCGCCAGTTTTTCTTCTACAACATCCACCACCACCACGCGTGCGCCTAACATTTTTGCGAGCAATAAGGCGGATAAGCCAATTCCGCCTGTGCCATGAACAGCCACCCATTCCCCCGCGCGCAGATTGGCCCTGTCGGTTAATGCGTGCCAAGCGGTTGTTACGCGGCATCCAAGACCTGCGGCGAGCGCGGGTGACATGTTTTCGGGTAAATGCACAAGATTATGATCGAAGGGCACAGCCACAAACTCGGCATAAGCGCCAGGGGTTCCAAAGCCCGGTACGATCGCGCTTTCGCACGTGTTTGAGGCGCCCATCTGACAGGCGCCGCAACTTCCACAGCCCAAAATAAAGGGGGCGATCAGTTTATCTCCAATGCTATAAGTTGCCCGAGGGCCCGCCTCAACAACCGTGCCGCAATATTCATGCCCCAGAATTGAACCGGGCGTGACTTTCGGGTGGCCACCAACCCAACCGTGGTAATCAGAACGGCACACACCGCAAGCGGCGACTTCAAGAACCACCCCATTTTCGGGGCAGTCAGGATCTGGAACTGTTTCTATTGAGAGATCTTCGTTAAAAGCTTTTATAAGTGCTGCGCGCATTGAAACCCCTTCGCATCATTCTTCGGCTGGAAGCCCGCGTTCTCTTAATTAATCACAAGGGCCGGCCGTCAGGCCCGCGATGCACATATATTTTACAGACATGTAATCATCTAGCCCTTGGCTGCCACCTTCTTTGCCCATACCACTTTCTTTTAAACCGCCAAAGGGCGCCTCGACCGTCGTGATCAACCCAGAATTTATTCCGATCATCCCGTATTGCAGCTTTGAATTTAATCGAAACATGCGCCCGAGCAAGCTTGTATACGCATAGGCGGCCAACCCAAACTCTGTTGCATTGGCCGCGGCGATCACTTCGTCTTCTGTTTCAAATTTAAAAATAGCGGATACGGGCCCAAATATTTCTTCAGTGGCAAATTGCATCTTTTCGGTCGCGCCGGAAATAATGGTCGGTTCAAAAAAGGTGCTGCCAATCTTATGCCGCGATCCGCCAGAGACCACCAAAGCCCCCTTTGACACGGCATCAGCAATCATCTGCTCTACTTTGACAACCGCGGCTTCATCGATCAAAGGGCCTTGCTCAACGCCACTTATTGAACCGTCGCCAACCACTAAAGCTTCAGTTGCTCGTTTCAGTCGTTCAACAAAACGGTCATGAATGCCCGCTTGAACATAAAATCGATTGGTGCACACACAGGTCTGGCCCATATTTCTATATTTAGCGATCATCGCGCCTTCAATCGCGGCATCAAGATCAGCATCATCAAACACGATGAAAGGCGCGTTGCCCCCCAATTCCATCGATAGTTTTTTGACCGTTTCTGCAGATTGTCGGATCAAAATTTTGCCCACATCCGTCGAGCCTGTGAAGGTGACTTTTTGGATCTCAGAACTGGCCATTACCGCAGCGCCAATGGCGCGCGCAGATCCCGTAACGATATTGACGACCCCGTTTGGAAATCCCACATCTTGGCATAATTTTCCCCATGCCAAACCAGAATAGGGGGTGGCGCTTGCCGGTTTGGCCACGATCGTACAGCCCGCGGCCAAAGCAGGGCCAAGTTTGCGAGCCAGCATCGAAGATGGAAAATTCCAAGGCGTTATCGCCCCGACCACACCCACCGGGTGGCGGGTAACCAAAAGCTGCCGATCTTGGGAGGGCGCGGGAATTATCTCGCCTTTGGCGCGGCGCACTTCTTCGGCAAACCATCGGATATAAGCCGCTCCAATCGCTATTTCGCCCATCGCCTCGGCTAAGGGTTTACCCTGCTCTGCGGTCAGTAAATGCGCCAGTGGATTTTGATTGTCCATTATGGCATCATGCAGTTTATGCAGTAAGTTAACCCGAAAACTTAAATCGCTGGATGACCAGTCGGTGAAGGCCGTAGACGCAGCCGTGATCGCGCGCCCCGTTTCCACAGCGCCACAATTTGGAATAGTGCCAAGTTTGATACCATTTGCGGGATTGCAAACATCAAGCGTCGCCCCGTTATCAGCATTGCACCAGGCGCCACCAATAAGGTTCGACTGTTGCAACATACCTTTGAAATCGGCCATTTGCGTTCTTTCGGATCTCGTGTTTTGAGTGAAGCGGCCTATCAAGAGCGCGCTTATTCGTTGATAGCTGAAAGTAAATCTACATAAAAGCAAAACAGATTTACATTTTTTGTAAGATAAATTAATGGAATAGCGGTTGAAAATCCGGCGTCACGCATAAATTTGGTGGATATTCTTGTTTAAAGCAACGCGCTTATCCGCTTCGTTACCTGCAGCCTTAAGAATATCTATGTGTTTAAATTCACGAATAGAATTTGTTTTCAGGCAAGAGTACTGCGCGCCTTAAAACTTTACACCAGCCGCCCCAAACCCAATGCGATGGCATAATTTGGCATTCAGAAAGATTTATAGAGGAATAAATGCAACCCCGATCGATCATGCAGGTTTTAACCCCTGCTCATCGAAAAAGGTTAAGCTCAACTTAACATTTTAAATATAATTGAGTAGGTTCAGTAATATAAAATATAAAAAATAGGTTCGTTTATGACTATTAGAATGCTGAAAACGCTTATCGCGATTGATAATAACCACACTTTCAGCGCCGCCGCCGATGATGTGTTCATTACCCACGCGGCTGTCAGCCAACAAATGAAAGCTTTGGAAGATGAGTGGGCGGTTACTTTATTTGACCGGTCAAAACGTACCCCCGAATTAACGCCAATTGGACGAGAAATTGTAAAGAAAGCCAGAAAGGTCGTTCATGCGTATGAGGATATCGTGCCCTCAGTATTGGAAGATACCGGTTTATCAGGAGAAATTGCGCTTGGTGCGTTGCCGACAACATTGACAGGGTTAACACCCTTGACCGTAAATTTGCTTAAAAAACGCTTCAATGACGTGCATGTTCGCGTGAATCCCGGGCTTACTTTAAATCTTATCGCTGAAATTGAGAGGGGCAGATTAGACGCTGCAATCATATCACGGCCAGAGTTTTTACCAAGATCGATTGGCTCAAAGTTCATTGCCACTGAGGCCATGCATTTGCTGGCCTCGCAAAACACCCAAACGGATGAACCAACAGAACTTTTGGCAAAAAACCCGTTCATACGCTTCACCCGTAACGCCGTTGTGGGGCGGCTTATCGACGAATGGTTGCAGCGGTATAAAATTCAAGTCGAGGAAACGATGGAACTTGAAAGCCTTGAATCGATCGCCAGTATGGTGGCGGCAAATCTCGGGGTTTCAATCGTTCCAAAAAGATGCGTTCAAAGCCCCAATCCACTGCCCGTTAAACGGATCGCTTTGGGGGAAGATGCCCCAAGCAGACAATTGATCCTGATCTATCGCAGTGACAATCCAAAATCACAAATGCTTGACGCTTTAAACACCGCGATCCAGGAAGCCGTTGCAATCGGTCGCCTAGAAATTGAAGCGAATAAGCAAATTTAAACGTAGAATGCGAACAGCCTTTTTGAGAAACGCGGCCATTCTGAGAGTAACAAACGGGCCCTGTGGACTCCAAGCCGCGCGGGTACTTTACGCATGTCTGACAATATCGCCTGTCATATATGCGTGGCTCGGACGATTTTAGCAAAGGGCGCGTGAAACCAAACTGACCTGTCCAGATGCAGCCGGTTTTGGCCGCGACCGAACTACGCAGATCTCTGGCTCGCCATGTCCGATTCAGACCTGACATTTAAAAATCGGGATCTTCCATAGATTGCAGGTTTGAAACCTATAAGTGCAGATCGCCATCTGGGCTATCCGATCAGTTCCTCGTTCCGGTCGTCGGTTTCCCCGAACCGCTTTAAGACGGCAGGTTTCGTGCCTTCATAGACGCGGTCTAGGTTTTGGCTGATTTTTTCATTTTCTCGCTCAAAAAGGCAGTTTCCATCCAAGTCCGATGCTGCGATGAATGGCCCCATCCTTTTGCACTTAATCACCCACATCGCCTGTGCCAGCCCCAATTCCTCGGTCCAATGCACCGCCTCAACGCATTCAACGCCGCGCCCCAACAAGGCGCCTGTGCCATAGCCCACGGTTGATAAATAGACGGCCCCATTGGGCACAAAATAGTCCTTATAATCTTTTGATGACATGCCGCCTTTACCAATGATCAATTTGGCACCGGTCTTTGCCATCCATTCAGGCAACCATTTGGCAAAGCGAAAGCTCGCCGTTGCGGTTACAGCCCCCAGGTCAAAGGAGCCATCCGGATTGATCCGCGCGGCTGGCGAGCAATGAAAATTTGCAGCGCTTTTCGAGGGCAATTCCAGAGGAATATTGGCTTTCTGATCCAAAGCGCGCGTATAGACGCCCTCGCGGGCCGTGTACATCAACCCATCAAGGTAAACGATATCGCCAAGGCGCAATTCTGCAATCTCGGCGGCGCTTGGGGTGGTGCTTAAAACAATCTCCCGCGGCTTCATTCGGCGGCCTCCCTTGTTGGTTCCCAATCCACAGTCTCTCGTCGCTGATAGGGGGTGAACCAATCGGGATCGGTGCGGTATTCAACGCGCCCATCGGAAAAGAGGCGCGCCACCGCCCGGCGAGAGCTAAGGCAAAACGCGTGCACAGACATTTGCATGCCCCCTGTATGGCAATAGCCCACCTCGATATTGCAATCGATAACCATATTTTTACCAACAAATCCCATCGCGCCCATCCCGATAGAATTTCCCAATTCTTTGAACTGGTCTTCCAATGCGGCAATTTTCGGGTCAGAGTTTCGGCTGCCCACCACGCGCAACACCGAAGCGCGTTTTCCCAGCGCCATGCAGGTATCCTTTGAGCCGCCCAATCCGATGCCTATAATTGCCGGCTGACAGGCAAGGCCACGCTTGCCGAACGCGACAAGGCAATCAAGATAGAAGCGCTTGATGCCTTCAATCCCATCCGAGGGAAACAACATACGATAATCAGTGCCAAAAAGCCCCCCTTTATGCACTGTGATCAAATCAATCCAGTTTCCAGACGGCTCAAACCCATATTCAATTTCGGGGGCGCCGATCCCGACATTGTTATTATGGTCGGTACGCCACAGCGGATGCACGCGGTTCGGGCGCAATGGCACCCCATTGGTGGCTTCAGCAGTGGCACGGCGCAACGCCGTTTCAAGGGCCGTCATCCCGCCCTCTACCCGCGCCTCATTGCCCATTTTGACGAACCAGCGCGGCACACCGGTATCGCCGCACATTGCGCGGCGATCTTCTTTGGCGGCCTCGTAATTTTCAAGCATGGCTTTCAGAACAAAGGATGACAAATCGCCATCTTCGGTCTTGGCCGCTGCTTCCAATCCTTCAAGGTAATCCTGGGGGATTTCGATGGCGGCTTTGTCCATCAATATGCGTGCTGTTTTTTGGATCAGGTCGATGGCTATCATTGTGATGCTACCAATGTTTCGGGTTCGCTGTCAGGCAGGATGGTTTCACCTGGGCGAACGATGGAGAATTCAACGGGGGCCCGGGTCACGTTGACTGCACCGTCTTTTACATTTGCGATGGTAAAATAGGACGTGTCCATTTCGCCAGGTTCGGGGAAATCTTCGCGGAAATGCGCCCCGCGAGAGTTTTCGCGCGCAAGTCCGGCTTTGGCAATGGCTTCGGAGACGTCACATAGGGAACGCATGTTTAGCCAATCATGCCATGTTAGGTTAAAGGCTAGATTGTCAGGGGCCACGCCAACACCCATTAATTCGTCTGAAATTTCGGCGATGCGTTTCAGCCCGCGGGTCATCCCCGCTTGTGTCCGCATCACGCCGACGTCTTCCCACATTGCTTCCTGCAGTTTTTGACGCAAAGGCTGGACCGGCGCGGGGGCATGGGTAAGCGGATGGCGGGCTCGTTCGATCTCAGCGGCCAGAATATCCTCATCAGCTGGGCGCAGCGCCCCCATTTTCTGGATATCTTGCCCCATAATATCGCCCGCGATCCCGCCATAAACCGTAGAGTTGGCCACGCCATTCCCGCCCAATCGGTTAGAGCCATGCGCGCCCCCTGCATCTTCGCCAGCCACATAAAGGCCTTCCAACGCGGTGCGGGTGTCAACATCCACCACAACACCCCCCATGAAATAATGCGCGGTGGGCACAACTTCGACTTTTCCAGCGGCCAGATCAAACCCGCTATCTGCACAGCGATTGACCATGCCCTTAAATTTCTTGCGCACATTATTTGAACCAAGATGCGCCATCGAAATGAACACACCTTCTTGGGCTGGGTTGTTGTTTTTGCGCATTTCGGCGTAAATGCCGCGGCTGACCACATCGCGCGTTGCCCGCTCTCCTCGGTCGTCATAATCAAACATAAACCGCTGACCTGCATGCGTCAGCAATTGGCCACCCGCGCCCCGCAACCCTTCTTCCAGCACGGTTCCAGTCATACGCGTATGCGCGCCCGCTAATAGTCCAGTGGGGTGAAATTGCACCATTTCCATATCGCGCAAGGGCACACCAGCGCGCAGCGCCATGGCCAAACCATCCATCGTTTTATCACCGGATGGGGTGTGATATTTGTACATTGTCGGACCGCCGCCTGTGGCCATCAATACCGTTTTCGCGCGCACAAACCGAAAGCCACCTGTGCGCATGTCAATCATTAAAACGCCTGCCAAAGCCGACCCATCTGGCGTGGGGATCAACCCGATGGCGCGATGCTCCTGGAGCCGTTCTATCGGGCGCGATAAAACTTGTTCCATCAAACGGTTGATAATCTCGATCCCCGTCAAATCGCCCTTATGCACGGTGCGATCCGCCGTTTGTCCCGCAAAGGCTTTGTGATGAAGCGTGCCATCTAAATTACGATCAAAAAAACAGCCTATCTCGTTTTCCAATTCGCGTACCCGCACGACGGCCTGCTCGCATAACCGCCACGCCATGTCTTGATCGGGCAGCCATTTGCCGCCATTGATCGTATCCATAAAATGGCGCTCAACCGTATCGCCATAGCCAAGCGCAACATTATATCCACCTTGGACCATTCGGGTGCAGCCGCATTTACCAATCAGCCCTTTTACGGCGATTGTGATCTTGGTGCCGGGCGGTGCTGATTGTTGCGCGTGCAGCGCAGCAAACAGACCTGCTCCGCCGGTTCCTAAGATCAAAATATCCGTGTCATGGCGGTCTATATTGGGTTTCATGGGCATGTTTATAGAGCCTGCAATAAAAATATGGTGGAAATGAATAGCGACAGGCCCACCGCGCCGGCGGCAAGCGTTTTCTGGCTGTGGCTCCAAGGCATAAATTCGAGTGCTAAAAGGCGCAAGCCGCCAAATATGTGCACTGATAAAAGCAACACCAGACCAAATTCAGCAATTTTTACGATTGGATTTTCTGCAAACTGCAAAAATGAATCCAACCGCTGCGGCTGCGTGAGTGCCAGCGATAATAGCCAGAAATGCGCCGGTAAAAACAAGGCCAGTGCCAAACCAGAAAGCCTATGCAGCATGAAGGCCAGCCAGAGCGGATGCGCCCGCGCAGGCGCCTTCATAGCAATGTCACGGCCGTTACAGCGCGCGCCCCCATAAATAACAAAATCAAACAAAGCGACCATGTGAACAGCGGTAAAGTAACGCCTTTTAGCCCTAACCACTCATGCATAATAACGCGCATTCCAATGGCAGCGTGAACAGAGACGACAATCACAAATGTTCCATAAAAGACAAACCAGAATATTGAGCCTTGCGTCCGCGATAAGATTTCTGCGCTGCTCAGACCCCCTTGAATAGCGTAAATCATCACGGCCAGATGCCCCAAAACCAAAGGGCCCATGATCATCGCGCTGATCCGCTGCGCCATGTAGAGCTTTAGATCAAGCATTTGTGCGTCCTTTGAAAAAAGCCTTGGCGGTTTCGCGCTTTAAACCACTGATTGCAGACATTGGATCAAGGTCATTTGGGCAATAATGCGTGCAACTTCCCATCGAATGGCAGTTGTGACAGCCCGATGCGCCAGAGACCGCGTCTAAAATCACCTGTTTGCTTTCATTCTTAGCATCATTGAACACGGTCCATGCCCGCTGCAAGGCGGCCGGTCCCAGATAATCAGGATTTCCAGCCACCGTATCGCAGGCGGCATAACAAATTGAACAATTTATACATTCGATGCCCGCATTCGCCTCGACACGCGCGGCCGTTTCAGGCTGCACAGGCGCAATGGGATCGTTTCGGGTTTGTGTTGGATGATGCTTGCCTTCGGCCTGTATCCATTTATCAAAAAACGGATCCATATCAACCGCAAGATCTTTAATCACGGGCAGGTTTCGAAGCGGAGCAATATGCATTTTATTTTTATCAAGCACTTTGTTTACATGCGTTCGACACGCCCATCGTGGCTCTCCATTCACCATCATGGCGCAGCTGCCACACATGCCCACGCGGCAGGCAAAGCGATAGGTCAAACTTGGATCCGCATAATGTTGGATCCATGAAACAACATCCAGGATTGTTTGATTTTCATAGGCGGGGACTTGAAATATTTCATCCTGCGGGGCGTCATGGGTGCCGCGCTGAACCGTGACTTCAAGAGTATTTATATTTGTCTGTTGCAAGGCACCCTCAAGATGTTCTGGTTGCAGTTTCTGATGTTGAAATTACGCGTATTGGCCACAAAAAGCGATAAATTCTTATTTGCCTGTTCCATCACCTCCGCAAAAAAAGGATGGTGAAAGACGCGGTGAAGCCGGCCAAAGAGTTGTCACAAGCTCTGCGCTTTGTCGCGGGTTCATCCCGCAGCAAGCGCTGTTTTAGATATTTTTGAGATATCATGCTTCGCATCCGACCTACTTATAAATATCTGGAAGCAGCGTTGTAGAGATCGCGGGCACATAAGCGATTAGTAACACAACCAGCAGCATGAAAAATACAAACGGCACCGCGCGGCTTGCAATTCTGAGAATTGATTCGCCGGTAATTCCGGAAACAACGAATAGGTTCAGACCTAGTGGCGGCGTGATGAAGCCAACCCCAAGCGCTGTGATCATCATGATGCAAAACTGGATCTCATTCATTCCTATATCATCGGCCAAGGGTTTCAAAATAGGCGCAAGGATCACGATGTTGGGCGTGGTTTCCATGACGCAGCCCGCCGCCACCAATATTGCGATCATCAATAAGATGAGCAAAGCAGGATTTTCGGTAAGTGAGGTGACAGAATACACAAACCCTTGCGGAACACCCATGATTGCCAGCGCTTCGGCCAAGGGTGCCGAGAACGCAATAATGGGTAAGATCACCCCATTCACCTTTGCTGATCCGATCAACATCGCTGGAAAATCGGCAAGCGTTAAGCTGCGCAGTATGAAGCCCATTGTGATGGTTACCACAACCGCGGTGGCTCCAGCTTCGGTGGGTGTAAGACGCCCTGAAAAAATACCGTAAAAAATGATACCGGGCACGATAAACGCGTACCAACCCGATCCCAAGGATCTTCCCAAATTTAAAAAATAGGCTCGGGCCGACAGATTTCCTCCGCCTTCATATCCGTAGATGCGGTTCACCACCAGATTGGTGGTCAAGATAGAAAAGAGGATAGCCAAACCCGGTATTAAAGCCGCAAGAAATAAGGTGGAGGCGGATATCCCCAGAACAAGCCCGATAATGATATAGGCGATGGACGGAGGGATCAAAATCCCCGTACAAGCCCCGGCAGCGACCAGCGCGCAGGCATAAGGGCGTGGATAACCGCTTTCAACCAATCGCGCGATCGTCATTCGGCCTACGGCAGCGGCGCCTGCAGCGTCTGAGCCAGAAATGGCCGCAAACATACCGCATACCAGCACTGTGGCTGAGCCGAATCCACCTTTTGCAAATTGCGTCAAGGCGTCGGCAACATCTAAGAATTTCCGGCTCAGCCCGGTGCGCACCAGCACATCCCCCGTCAGAATGAACAAAGGCACGGCCGTCAAAGCGAATGCATCAATGCCCGTAAAGAGGCTTTCGCCAATCAGATTAAGCGGTAAATCTCCTGACAAAACCAGCATTAAGATTGCCGCGGAACCAATGGCGGCCCAGACGGGAACTGCTAAAGCAATCAAACATACAAATAGCATCACGGGCAGATAAAAATCCCAACCCAATTCCACAATCTGTTCTTGCATTCCGGTAAACAGCATGGCGCGGCCCCCTTAATCGAACAACGTATCGCCTTCATAAACGGGCGTGCCGCTGCGAAGGCTGCGCATGTCGCGCAATAAAGATTGAATAAGACGCCAAATCACCAGACTAAAACCTGTTGGAACCGCCATCAGGAACCAGACCATCGATATCCGTAGTCCATGGCTGACCGAGCCGAATTTCCAGGACACATGTACCGTTTCAAATGACCAATACAGCGCAATAACAGCGACCACGATCATCACCATATCCCCAAAAATATAAATCAACGCTTTGCCGCGATTGCCGAGATAATGCAGGATAACATCAATGCGGATATGACCCCGCTCTTTGACAGCAACGGCGGCGCCGACCCACGCCAAATAAATGAAACTGTAGCGCACGATTTCTTCGCCCCAGATCGAAGAATAGGCAAAGATTTCACGCCGCAAGACTTCAATCGCCATCGTCAGAACCAGCATCACGTATAAGGTCAATAGCGCCCAGCGTTCGGCATTTTCATCGATATTTCGTAAGAACTGCATTTTTATCCTGTTGAAAGGGTCAGTTGCATCTGCGCAGATCAAGCGCGGCCAGCGTTACAGCCAAGTGGCTGAAGATTTCAGGGCGCTCCCTGAGGAGCGCCCCTCGGAGGAACTAGGCGTCGTGCACGTAATATTTGCCCTGAATACCTGCAGCTTCTTCAAGCTTTGCAAAGTTATCCATTGAGCCTGCGAGTTCGACTTTGAATTCATCCCATTCTGGGCGCTGATAGCCGCCAGCGGCTTCCCACTCGGCCAGCTGATCAGTGCTAAGGTTGTGGAATGTGACGCCTGATTTGATCAGCTCAGACATGGCAAATTCCCGCGCTGATGGAACTTTTGAAAGGTTCTGGTGTCGCGTCATATCTGACCCCCATAACACACCCTCTTGTACATCGCTTGGCAAGGTGTTGAACCATTCCAAGTTACAAGAATAGACTTGGGCATCTGGAACCGCCTGCGTGAAGGTTACATGGCTTAAGATATCCTTGAACCCAAACACGTAAAGCGCACCCACAGAAGGGTCCAGCGCATCCGCAACTCCTTGCTTGATCGCAGAAGGCGTTTCACCCCAAGCAACCGGTGTTGGGTTTGCGCCAACCATACGGTAATATTGCTGAAGCATTTTAGAGCCGGGAACGCGGAACTTTACACCACTCAGATCAGAGGGCGTGAGAACCGCATTGCCGCCTTTGCGCACCGCAACGACCCGCGGATCGATATTCACGTAATATAGCGGCTTAAAGCCATTTTCCTCGACCTTTGGCTCAACATTGCTTTTCCAGAATTCAGAGCCCACAAGGTTCGTGAAACGCTGATTTGAACCACAAAGATATGGCATATTAATCAAATCAACCGTCGGAGCAAAAGGCGCAAAGTTTGAAAGCGAGTGCTGCGCAGCTTGGATCGTGCCGCTTTGAACTTTTTGAACCAGCGCGCCACCGGCGCCCAGCTGGCCACCAGCGGCCAGTTTGACGTAGACTTTGCCATTGGTCGCGTTTTGGATATTTTCTTTGAGATCCAATTGCATAATCGGATAGCTGCGTGATGCGCCCAAAATATAGGCGGTGGCGATCGTCATAATGTGATCGGCGGCGGCTTCCCGCTCTTTTTCCTCTTTGGCCGTTTGGGCAATTGCTTCCGTTGACCAGAGCATACCTGCCCCGCCGGCCACCATTGCGGCCGTGAAACTGCCAGAACCGGCCAGTTTTAAGAAATTGCGGCGCTCGGCCGATTTCAGTGTTTTATAGTCTTTTGTCAAAACAAACCCTCCCTTGTTTGGATTATCAGCCGTCTTCATTATTTTTCCGGCTGGATTCTTTATTAAGAATTGCAACGACGAAAACCGCTGACGCGGCTAACAGAACCATCATCTCTCCGACATCGGATAAGAAAACTGGGCCATCTATCGACCCCAAGGCGACATTCAACGCGAATATGGCCAAGAATGCGGCAGATAGATAAAGTGACATTGAATGATGTGCTCCGGCTAGAAATGGTTCCTATATATAGAAGTTCTTACACAAAGTTTATGCAAGCGGTTTAATTTGAAAAATACTTATCATTTATGTAAGGAAAAATTTATAAAATACGCTTATATTTCGAAAGGCACGAGCCACAGCTGATCGGACCTGCGTCAAGCCCCCGCGAATAGGGTCATTTCACTTGGAGGCACAACAATGCATGCAATCCCCGTATACCCCTTTGAGCATAAAGCGCTGTTGCTGCCTGAAAATGTGAGCCTATGGCTGTTTAAATACAGTCGGGGGTCACCTGTTTAGGTAGCCCGCTTGGTCTATGAACCCTATCAAGCCTGTTTTTCAATTTGTCAGATATAATGCTCATCCATTTGGCGCATGGTCTCATGGTTGAAATCATACATCTGAACCATAACTGCCTTTTAGAAACATTGCGATCGGCGCTGGGCCCAATGCAGTTCAGGTTAAAGCAGCTTTTTTGCAACCATGAAACGGTGCTTGGATTGGTTGGGATAGTTAGGTTGCTCTCAATTGAAGCGAAAGCCGCGCGGCCGACAGGCAGGTTTGCCGCAAATTAAATGATCACTTCCACAAGGACATGATCTAAAGATATAGATATAATACGCGTAAATTTGGCAGATTAAAGGAGCCTTGGTATCAATAAGTTTGACCCGAAAGCCGCCTCTGTAGCGCATCAAGATATCATCAAAAACACCCGTCAATGGCTTGATCAAATGGTGGTAGGTTTGAATTTATGCCCGTTTTCTTCTGGAGTCATAGCCCAAGATCAAGTGTATTATGCTATTTGCGATGCCACCGGGGACGCAGATTTAAAACAGTTCTATGTGAATGAAGTAGAGCGCTTGCTTGAGGCTGACGAAAATGACATTGCCACGAGCCTGCTTATGTTTACCCAAGGCTTTGAAATATTTGATGATTACCTTGATTTACTGGATTGGTTTCAGCAATTATTAGAGCAAACAGATCTGATAGAGCATGTGCAATTGGCCTCTTTTCATCCCCGATATCAATTCGAGGGGGTGCCTGCGGATGATCTTAGCCAATTTACCAATCGCGCTCCCTATCCAACCATACATCTTCTGCGGCAAGATCAATTGAGTAGGGCCCTGGCCCACGTTGCAGAGCCTGAGAAGATTTACATAGAAAACATAAAAACATTGAATAAATTGGGCCGCAAACAGGTTGAAGCTCTTTGTCCCTGGGGGAAATAGAAAAATTTATGGGTGTTGATAAACATTTCAGAATGCGATTTTGCGTGCCGTAATAGTTTAACCCCGCGCCAAGACTGAGAATAATTATTTCTGTATTTAGCGGGCAACTTCCCAAATCACCATCGCGAATTTTTTCAAAAAAACGATAGAGCGTAATGGCTGTTTCATTGGTGTGAAACACCCAAATGAGGGCCTTCTACGCGCGCGGATATTTATATTTTGTTTTGTATCTATCGCTAATATTATGGCCATTTACGCGTATACACCCGATAAAATTACCAGTTTCTAAATATTTTTCTTACGTAAGAAAATTGCATTCTTAGCTCGTTCTATCGGGTTAAAAAAATGTTTGTGATGTGCAATGTTATAATATAACTAAAGCCGTATTGAGTCGCTAAGGAACATGGTATGGGCAAGCGTGGAAAGCAAATGCAAAGGGAAATCCTTACCATTTTGCGCGATAGCAAGAGCCCGTATTCTGCCTATACGCTGCTTGAACGTCTGCAGGAAATATATCCGAAAATTGCGCCGCCAACCGTGTATCGGGCGCTTGCTGCGCTGGGTGAGCGTGGCCAGATACATCGTTTGGAATCGTTAAATGCCTTTGTCGCTTGTCAAAGCGAGGCGCATCATCAAACCTCGGTACTTTCAATATGCGAAGATTGTGGCGTTGTAGAAGAGAATTTTGAGCCTGATATCTTTTCGCGTTTGAGCGCCGCGTTACGAAAATCTGGTTTTTCTGCCCAACGCCATATCATCGAAGTGAATGGGATCTGCGCAAGCTGTGGACCCTCGCAGGCCAAAGTATGACACAAGAAAAGCGTTCCTTCCGCCCTTTGCTTATTGGGATTGGGCCTAGATTGGGCGTTGCCAGCCTGATTGCTGCCGCGCTATGGCTTGGGTTCTTCTGGGCAACAAACCCTTTAAGTTCTTTATGACAGGTGTGATTAAATTTCAGAACCTGACCTTGGGTTATGACCGGATGCCTGCGGTCCAGGAATTGGAGGCAGAGGTTCGAGAGGGAAGTCTTACAGCGATTGTTGGCCCGAATGGGGCAGGAAAATCAACCTTGCTAAAAGGCGTTACCGGCGCAATTTCTCCCCTGGAAGGGGGCGTTTTGATCGATGGGTTTCACCAAGATGAGATTGCCTATCTGCCGCAACAATCCCAGATTGACGGAAGTTTTCCGATATGCGTGATTGACCTTGTGGCGATGGGGCTCTGGCGCGAGTTAGGCGCTTTCGGCCGGTTGACCCGCAAGATGCGCGCGAAGGTGGATGCTGCCCTTGCTGCGGTAGGTTTGACCGGGTTTGAAAAACGCACCATTGGATCCTTATCGGGGGGGCAAATGCAGCGGGCTTTGTTTGCTCGGCTGCTTTTGCAAGACGCGCGTCTGGTTTTGTTGGATGAACCCTTCGCCGCGATCGATGCAAAAACGATGGCCGATTTGATTGATGTGATCAAACGCTGGCATTCGGAAGGCCGCACCATCTTGGCGGTTCTGCATGATTACGCCACAGTGGGTACACATTTTCCATTCACCATGATGCTTGCGCGTGAGCTTGTGGCGCATGGGCCTACGGCACAAGTTTTAACATCCGAAAACCAGTTTCGTGCCCGCCAAATGTGCGAGGCCTGCGCCGCAAATCCACATACTTGCGGAAAGAGCGCGGCGTGATCTGGGATGTGCTCTTGGCGCCCTTTGTGGATTTCGGCTTCATGCGCCGTGCGCTTTTGGGCTGTATCGCCGTGTCGGTGGGCGCCACCCCTGTGGGGGTGTTTCTGATGCTGCGGCATATGAGCTTGACTGGCGATGCAATGGCGCATGCAATTTTACCAGGTGCGGCAACGGGTTATCTGGTTTCGGGTCTTTCGCTTGGCGCGATGACGGTTGGAGGTTTGATCGCAGGCATGCTGGTTGCATTGGCTTCTGGTTTCGTGGCGCGGGTAACGTCGCTGCGTGAAGATGCAAGCCTGGCTGCGTTTTATCTTATTTCATTGGCCATCGGCGTGTTGATCGTATCAACGCATGGCAATAACGTTGACTTGATGCATGTGCTGTTTGGAACAGTGCTCGCGTTAGACGATACCGCGCTTATTCTGCTGTGTTCCTTCGCCAGTGTATCGCTTTTGGTTTTGGCGCTTTTGTTTCGACCTTTGGTGCTAGAATGCGCCGATCCACAGTTCTTGCGCTCTGTCAGCAAGTTGAGTGCGATTACCCATTTTGTTTTCTTGGCGCTTGTGGTGATGAACTTGGTCGCCGGGTTCCATGCGCTGGGCACTTTAATGGCGGTAGGTATTATGATTTTACCCGGCGCTGCAGCGAAGTTTTGGGCGGAAACAATCGCTGGCTTGATCGCTGTTGCCGCGTTGATCGCGATGCTCTCAAGCGTGATCGGGTTACTCTTATCGTTTCATTACAGTCTTCCCTCGGGGCCAGCAATCATTTTGGCGGCCGGTATCGGCTATGGGCTGTCAATTATCTTTGGGCCGGTGGGGGGCGCAATTGCGCAAAACCTACCACACCGTAACTTAAAACCTTGAAAGGACTACTATGACGTCTCTACGTTCTGCGCTGAAATCTGCTACGGCTCTTGCCGCTTTTTCGTTATCGTTTCCCTTGGCCTCATGGGCCGAAGAACCCCTTCCCGTTGTGGCAACCTTTTCAATCCTTGGGGATATGGTTGAGCGCATCGGCGGCGAACATATCGCACTTACAACGCTGGTTGGACCAGATGGCGATGCGCATGTCTATCAACCAACACCAAAGGTTGCGCGCTCGGTTGCAGAGGCTGATGTGTTGTTTTTGAACGGCCTTGAGTTTGAAGGTTGGTTAGAACGTCTTGCCGAAGCCGCGTCCTTCGGCGGCGCGATGGTTGTGGCGACAAAGGGCGTTGTCCCAATAGCCTTTGATGATCACGATGAGCATGACGATCACGACGACCACGATGAGCATGACGATCACGACGACCACGCTGAGCATGATGATCACGACGATCATGATAAGCACGATGATCACGACGACCACGCTGACCATGACGATCACGATGACCATGAAAAGCACGACGACCACGACGACCACGACGACCACGACGACCACGACGACCACGATGAGCATGATGAGCATGATGACCACGATGACCACGCGGGGCATGATCATGGCGCATTTGATCCGCACGCGTGGCAGAGCCTCGAGAATGCTGTGATCTATGCCAATAACATCGCCGCAGGGCTTGCTCAGGCAGACCCTGAAAACGCCGGAGATTATTATGCTAATCGCGCCGCTTTTATAACTGAGGTAGAGACGCTTCGTGCTGATATTGGGGCGATGATGAAAAGTTTGCCCGCAGATAAAAGAACGGTGGTAACGCCGCATGATGCCTTTGGATATTTTGCGGCAACGTATGATCTGACCTTTGTTGCGCCCCAAGGAATGAGCACTGATAGCGAAGTTTCAGCCGCCGATGTCGCTGCCTTGATCACACAAATTCGCGAAGAAAGCATTTCAGCAGTGTTTATCGAATCGATCACTGATAATCGTATGATGCAGCAGATCGCAAATGAGACGGGTGCAACGATTGGGGGAACGTTGTACTCAGATGCGCTTTCGGCGCAAAGCGGGCCGGCATCCACTTATCTTGATATGATGCGCCATAATGCAACGACGCTCTTCGACGCTTTGGGGAACTAAACGATGGCAGATCCACGCGTTCCAGTAACATTGCTCACAGGATTTCTTGGCGCCGGCAAAACCACTTTGCTCAATGCCGTTCTATCCGACAATTCTGCCGGGCGCGTGGCTGTTATCGTCAATGAATTTGGCGAAGCAGGGTTGGATCACGATCTGATCGAAGAAAGCAGTGAAGAAATTATTTTAATGCGATCGGGGTGTCTATGCTGTTCGGTGCGTGGTGACCTTTCTCAGACCATCTCGGATTTGTTTGAGCGCCGGGTGCAAAATGAAGTTGCATTTGACCGTATCGTTATCGAAACCACTGGATTGGCGGATCCCGGCCCGATCTTGCAGACGTTACTGGTGGATGATTTTCTTGCAAAAAACACCCGGATGGACGGCGTTGTAACGGTGGTGGATGCCGCGCATGCGGCTGCCACGCTTGATGCACAATTTGAGGCCGTGTCTCAAGCGGCTATGGCGGATTTGATTGTTCTAAGCAAAACCGATCTCGTAAACCCTGCTGATATGGAAAGTTTGGAAACTCGCTTATATGGCTTGAACCCTGGCATCACCATCATCCGATCCATCTTAGGCACGGGTTTGTTTGGAAAACTATGGGGGTTAAGCGCGCTTCACAACAACGCCACAAAGCAGCAAGCTTTGAATTGGACAGTTGGTGAAACGCCACAATTTGAGGCGCTTGAAAACCTGTCAGGTTTTGCCCCCGCCGCTCAAATAGCAGCGCCTTTGCCAGCGCATGATACGCGGATTGGATCAGCTTCGATCATTTTGGATGATCCGCTGCCGGATGCCGCTTTTGATCTTTGGCTCGACACGCTTATT
>Ga0228609_1000014_pt1 | contig 99167 bp, 86 predicted proteins | sample 10DmetaG_FD_190068 | JGI IMG/M metagenome (GOLD analysis project Ga0228609, IMG submission 190068) | Seawater microbial communities from Monterey Bay, California, United States - 10D | ecosystem: Environmental > Aquatic > Marine > Coastal | place: USA: California | collected 2016-11-10 | reverse complement strand
TAAAGACTATTCATATACCGAATTCTATAATGGGAATACATATATTGGGAATATGTTGTATGATCTTAATAATGATCCAAAACAGAATGTAGATATTTCAGGAGATACAAATAACGCAGCTCTTGTTAAAAATTATCGCGAAAAGTTATTGGTGATGCGCAAAAAAGTGAACAAAAATCCTGTATAATTTTTTGAAAAAAAAGATTGTTAAAAAATTCACATGTATTTCAAAGATATTTTAACAAATAATTTCGTTGAATCCGTTTCGTATGTTTATTTATTGTAATGATAGTCTTCCAAAATTTATAGCATTTGCTTCAATTTTGATAATTACAATACTGTTTTAGCAGTAAATTTGTTTTAACTAAAAACAATTTTAAACTTTAATATTATGAAAAATCTTTACTTATTTTTAATTTCACTATCCATTTTTGCAAGTCAAAATGGTTTTTCCCAAACCTATAGCTTTGACGGCACAAGTAGTGGTTGGGATGCTAAGTTTTATTCTGAATTAAATATCAATACTACGGTTGGAGGTTTTAATAGATGGATTATGAAAAAAGATCCTAATTTAACACCAACAAACTTAAACGCTACCGGCTATGAAAGAAGTAATAACGGAGCTAGACTTTATCATGAATCTGCAAATATTGACGCAACATCTAATAAATTTGTTCATATTAAAATAAAAAATACTTCGATCAATCCAAGATTAGTACTTGTAATTAATATACCAGATGCTCCAGTGATTGTAGAGTTGGATTCAACAATTGAAACGGAAGCTGAGGCGCCTTCTACTTATACTTTCGACATGACTAATGTGGCAGAATGGACAGGGACAATAGATGATCTTTACTTCATGTTAAGGTTAAATCCATTGGATGCTAATGATAATAATATAGATAAGGAAAAGGCAACAGGAGATGCGTTAGTTTTTCAAATAGTAGCATCTTCTTCAAATGTTTTAAGCGTTGATGATGTTGATTTTAAAGACGAAGCTAGTATTTCAATATACCCGAATCCCGTAAATGATATGCTTTCTATTAAGTCCAAACGAAATATAGAGAGAATTGAGGCTTATAACGTTTTAGGTCAGGTACAAAAGGTAGTGACTAAAAATTTTAATTTTATTGATGTTTCTTCTTTTAATACAGGTGTTCATATCATGAAAATTTATCAGAATGACGGTGTTGTTTCTACAAAAAGATTTGTTAAAAATTAAAAAAAACCAACTATAAATATTTAGCTTGGTTTGAGTTGATTAAATGATTTATTTTAAAATCAGATAAATTACCTTATCTGGTTTTTTTCTGTTTCAAATATTTTGTATTACAAGGTTTATGATACATATAATAAAATTACCAGTTGCATATAAAGTCATTTAATTAAAGACAAACTCGTTTAGATCTTTTTTTTTAATACCTAACATGAATTAAAATAGTAAAAATTTTAGCATAATTAAGAACTTCTATTTAAAATATAAACCTAAAAAATGATGAAATCAATATTTCTTGTACTTCTATGTTCTATTAGTTTAAATGGCTGTTTATCACCAAAAAATGAAGAGGAAAAAAAAAAGGTGACTAAACCAAATTTGTTAATTGTGCTTTCAGACCAACATTCATATGATATGGTTGGTGCTTATGGAAATTCACAAGTGATAACACCAAATCTTGACAAGTTTGCTCAAGAAGGAATGTTGTTAAGAAATAGTTTTTCAAATCAACCCGTTTGTACACCTTTCAGAGGCATGTTAATGAGTGGGATGCACCCTTTAAAAAATGGAGCCTTTACAAATGATTGTCCATTGCTACCAAATAACAGTATTTTACTGGCTCAAAAATTGAAAAAAGAAGGGTATCAAACCGCCTATATAGGGAAATGGCATCTTCTTGGTGGAGATAGAAATAGAGGGATACCCCGTGGAGATTTACGTTATGGGTTTGATAAAGTAGTTACCAACAATTGTCATTTAGATTTTAGAGCTCACAAATCTTTTTTTTGGAATGAAAAGGGACAAAAAGAGTTTTTTGACGAATGGGAAGTATATGGACAAACAAAACAAGCACTTCACTATATAGATACGATAGATAAAAGTAAACCATTTGCCCTTGTTGTTTCATGGCATCCACCACATGATTGGGGTGAAAAGAAAGGCAAAGATGGAAAAGCTCATTACAGATACGAAACCTTGGATGAATTTATGTCTTTGTATAACCCAGATTCTATAAAAGTAAGACCAGGTATTGAACCATCACCGGATTTGATTGATATGTATCACGGTCACATGTCTATGGTAAGTGGAGTGGACAAAGCGTTTGGTATGTTAATGGATAAATTAAAGGAAACTAATTTGGAAAATAATACGGTAACCGTATTTACGTCTGACCATGGTGACATGTTAGAGTCTTTCGATGCCATATTGCCTAAACAATATCCATATGACTATTCAAATAGAACCCCATTCATCATTAAATATCCACAAAAAATAGTTGCCAATAGTAAAGCGGACGTACTTTTTAGTACTTTGGACTTTATGCCAACCATTTTAGGCTTTATGGATATTCCTAGTGAACAACAATATGATGGGAATGATCTTTCAGAGGTCTTATTGACAAACAGAACAGATACGGTAACTTTTGTGCCAATTTTTAATTTTGAGAGAGGAACGGTAAAAAATCATAGCTGGCGTGGTGTTATTACCAAAGAATTTACTTTTGCTTTAACTGGTGGAGAAAATCCACTTGCGATGAACAATGTTCTATTTAATCGAGAAAAGGATCCCTATCAATTGAATAACTTGTTTTACGATCCTGCTTATAAAAATAAAAAGATAGAATTGGAAAGATTAACCTATAAGTCTATGGATGAGTTTCATGATAAATTTTATGTTGAAGCAGATTTTAAAAGTGTTGAACCCGATGTAACTTGGGAGTACAATTATTCGAAAAGTCCGATAGAGTTTTTGAAAAATCAATAATTTAGCTCAATTAGGTACTTATTTCAAAAACCGCTGTTGCTACCACTCAGATTAGTCCCAGTGAAGTATACCATTAAATTAAATATAAACTCTTTTTAAGTTTCTGAGATCATTATATATAAATATTAATTATGAATAAAATAACTAAAAATTATAAGTACGTCTGCGATTTATGGGACGAACAAAAGGCTCTAGCTCTTGGGGATAGTCAGGTAGAATTATTTTTATACAGGTCCAATATTCTTGGAGCCGATTTAAGAATTACCAATTATGGAGGTGGAAACACGAGCTGTAAAACTATCGAAAAAGATCCTTTAACCAATGAGGAGGTTGAAGTGATGTGGGTAAAAGGTTCTGGTGGAGACATAGGTACCCTTAATAGAGCTGGTATTGCAGGATTATATACGGGTAGATTACGTGATTTAAAAAATGTTTATGGAGGCTTAGAAGATGAAGATCGTATGGTAGAATTATTCAATCATTGTATTTATGATTTGAACAGTAAAGCTCCATCGATAGATACCCCATTACATGGTTTATTACCATTTGCACATATAGATCACTTACATCCTGATGCTTTGATTGCTGTAGCTGCCGCAGAAAATAGCGAGCAAGTAACCAAAGAAATTTGGGGAGATACTATGGGTTGGGTGCCTTGGCAACGACCAGGGTTTGATTTGGGATTGCAATTGGAAAAATGTTTGGCTGATAATCCTGGTATCCGTGGAATCGTTTTAGGTTCTCACGGCTTATTTACTTGGGGAGATACCTCTTATGAATGTTATATGAATAGTTTGGAAGTTATTGAAATGGCTTCTAATTATATTGAAGAAAAAATAATAGCAAAAGGAATTGTTTTTGGCGGACAAAGAATTAAAAGTTTACCAGAAGCAGCGCGATTGGATAAAGCAGCACAATTAATGCCCTTATTAAGAGGTTTGTGTTCTTCAGAAAACAGAATGATAGGACATTTTTCTGATAGCCCTGTGGTTATGGAGTATATCAACAGTTATGATTTAGAAAGATTGGCTCCTATGGGAACTTCGTGTCCAGATCACTTTTTGAGAACAAAGATTCAGCCCTTGGTGTTGACATTAGATAGAAATGAAGATTTGAATGATGCCGATGCGATCTTCAAAAAGTTAGAACCTGCATTTGAGGATTACAGAGCCGAATATGAAGATTACTATAATACCTGTAAAAAAGATAACAGTCCGGCCCTACGTGATGCCAATCCGGTAATAATTATTTACCCTGGAGTAGGGATGTTTAGTTTTGCTAAAAACAAACAAACCACAAGAGTAGCAAGTGAGTTTTATATCAATGCCATCAATGTGATGCGAGGAGCAGAAGCGATTACTTCATACACATCTTTACCAAGACAAGAAGCCTTTGATATTGAATATTGGTTGTTAGAAGAAGCCAAATTATCTCGTATGCCTAAAGAGCAACCATTATCTAGAAAAGTAGCATTGGTTACTGGTGCTGGTGGAGGCATTGGAAAAGCAATTGCCGATAAATTAGCGGCAGAAGGTGCCAATGTGGTACTAACAGATATTGCAGAAGACAGATTGATAGAAGCCCACGCTACGTATAAAAGAGATGTTTCTACTTATGCGGTTTGTGATGTTACCAATACAAATTCTATAGCAGATGCTTATAAAAAAGCATGTTTGGAGTTTGGAGGTGTTGATATTGTGGTTCACAGTGCTGGTTTGGCAATTTCAAAACCTTTGGAAGATACCACAGATAAAGATTGGAATATCTTACAAGATATTTTGGTAAAAGGTCAATTTGATTTGGCCAAACAATCTGCATCTATTATGCGCAAGCAAGGTTTAGGTGGAGACTTCATTTCTATAGCAAGTAAGAATGGTTTGGTGGCAGGGCCAAATAATGTGGCATATGGAACTGCGAAAGCAGCACAACAGCATATGGTACGTTTATTAGCAGCCGAATTAGCAAAAGATAAAGTAAGAGTAAATACAGTAAACCCAGATGGAGTTATTGTAGGAAGTAAAATTTGGGAAGGTGCTTGGGCAGAAGGAAGAGCTAAAGCAAACGGTATCACCGTAGAAGAATTACCCGCTTTTTATGCAAAAAGAAATTTATTAAACGAAATTATCACACCAGATGATATTGCCAATGGTGTATTTACTATGGTAGCCATTTTAGACAAGTCTACAGGAAATATCATTAATGTAGATGGTGGAATGGCTAATGCGTTTGTAAGATAATTAGTTAGAAGTATTAAAATTTGAATTGATAGAACTTCTATAGGCACTAATTTTATAAAAGTTTTTTCTATATAATCATAAAACTAGTATGAAAATACAAAAAGAACAAATCTCCGATTGTAATAAAAAAGGATTAGCAAGTCATAATGAAAACTATGATTTTTTAGCCAATAAATTAAGTAAACAAGGTTGTGAGGTTTCTAATATCATATCAAAATTAGCTAAATATCAAGTGGCCATACCAAGTTGGGCATTGGGAGCAGGAGGCACACGTTTTGGACGTTTTTCTTTTCATGGAGAACCTTCAAATTTAGAGCAAAAAATTGAAGATATTGGATTAATTCATTCATTAACACAAACTGCAGGAGCTGTATCGTTGCACATTCCTTGGGATGTGCCAGAAGATTATAATGCTATTGGAGAATTGGCTTCATCGTTAGATGTTAAGTTCGATGCGGTAAATTCTAACACATTTCAAGATCAAATAAATGCCAAAGAGAGTTATAAATACGGTTCTTTGAGTAATACAAGTCAGGCTGTTAGAGAGCAGGCAATTCAACATAACATAGACGTTATCAATATTGGAAATAAATTAGGGTCTAAAGCATTGACCGTATGGTTGGCAGATGGATCTAGTTTTCCAGGGCAGAATAATTTTCAAACCGCTTTTCAAAACACACAAGATAGTTTGAAAGATATCTACAAAGGGTTGCCAGATGATTGGAAAATGCTCATCGAATACAAACCCTACGAACCAAACTTTTACAGTACAGTCATTCAAGATTGGGGAGCTTCTTTGATGCTTGCCAATGAGTGTGGAGAAAAAGCATTTACGTTGGTAGATTTGGGACATCATTTACCAAACAGTAATATTGAACAAATTGTATCAATTTTGATGTTAAAAGGTAAATTAGGCGGATTCCATTTTAACGATAGTAAATATGGCGATGATGATTTAACCGTTGGAAGCATTAAACCTTATGCGTTGTTTTTGATTTTTAATGAATTGGTTTACGGTATGCAAAACAATCCTCAAAATCCAGATTTAGCGTGGATGATTGATGCTAGCCATAATGTAAAAGATCCTTTGGAAGATTTAATACAATCTATAGAGGCCATTCAAGAAGCTTATGCTAAAGCCTTATTAATAGACCAAGATGCACTTAAAGCAGCTCAACTAGACAACGATGTGGTAAAATGTCAAGAAATTTTACAAGGAGCCTACAGAACAGATGTGAGACCACTACTTGAAAAAGCACGTTTAAATACTGGTGGTGTTATTAGCCCAATTAATGCATATAGAGCATTGGATGTAAGGGGTAATCTTATTAAAGAAAGAGGTAAACATACAATAGCTACAGGGCTTTAATCATTAAATCATGAAAAAAGTAACCGCAGTTTTTGATATTGGAAAAACCAACAAAAAGTTTTTTTTGTTTGATAAGAAGTACCAGGAGGTATTTCGTGAATATGCACGTTTTGATGAGATAAAAGACGAAGATGGTTTTCCTACAGAGAATTTAGAAGGTTTGAAGAAATGGTTAAAAGATTTATTTCATCGTATTCTAAAGACTCAAGAATATGATATTAGAGCCATCAATTTTTCTACCTATGGTGCCAGTTTTGTACATATTGATGCACAAGGAAAAGTATTGACTCCGTTGTATAATTATTTAAAACCAATGGATGAAGATTTAATGACTTCGTTCTATGAAAAATATGGTCCTGAGCTAGAATTTGCATCCCAAACTTGTTCGCCAAAATCGGGTATGTTGAACTCAGGACTACAATTATATTGGTTAAAATATACCCAATTCGAAGTTTTTAAAAAGATCAAATATTCGTTACATTTACCCCAATACCTTAGCTATGTTTTTACAGGAATTCCGCTGAGTGAATATACAAGTATCGGATGTCATACAGGATTATGGGATTACACAAAAAAAGATTATCATACTTGGGTTTATAAAGAAGAAATTAACAAAATTTTGCCTCCTATCGTTTCAACTGAAACGAGTATCAACATGAACTATAATGGGAAACGGATTAAAATTGGGGTTGGTATTCACGATAGTTCATCGGCTTTAATTCCTTATATAAGAGGCTCTAAAAAACCATTTGTATTGGTTTCTACTGGCACTTGGAGTGTCTCGTTGAACCCTTATTCAGATTCATCACTAACCATTGACGATATTAAAAAGGATACCATCAATTATATGAGAATTAATGGGAAAGCTGTAAAATCTGCAAAATTACTGTTGGGGAATGAATATAAACATCAAGTTACAGAATTAAGCAAACATTTTAAGGTTTCGTATGAGCATCATAAATCGGTGAAATTCAATAATGATACTTTTCATAAACTCTCTGAAAATTTTAAACATTGTTTCTCTTGGAAGGATTTATCAGATATTGATATGCCAAAAGAAACTACCATTTTACACGCTACTTACGAAGAGGCCTATCATCAATTGATGATCGAATTGGTGCAATTACAAGTAAAAAGCATAGCATTTGCAAAGGGCGATGATTCCTCTATTAAAAGATTGTTTGTAGATGGAGGATTTAGTGATAATGACGTATTTATTAAACTCTTATCACATTATTTAAGAGATATGAAATTGCGATCGACTAGTTATTCTTTAGGTTCGGCCTTGGGAGCAGCTATTGTAATATCCGACAATAAACTAAACTCAAAATTTTTAAAAGAAAACTATGCACTTAAAAAGCATGTTCCTTTTATCGCAAAATAATAGACTATATGGCTTTAAATTTTAACACAAAATATCCATCGATAGATGATTTAAGAGCCAAAGCTCAAAAGAAAATTCCAAAGTTCGCTTTTGAATATTTAGACGGTGGCTGCAATGAAGATGTTAATTTACTTAGAAATACATCAGAATTAAGAGAAGTACAACTAAAGCCTAATTATTTAAGAAATCATGTACGCTCGTCAACTAAAACAAAATTATTTGGCATAGAATACGACGCTCCCTTTGGTATTTCCCCAATTGGTCTGCAAGGATTAATTTGGCCAAATTCGCCAGAAATTTTAGCAAAATCGGCTTTTAATCACAATATTCCGTTTATTTTAAGCACAGTTACTACTACAAGTATAGAAAGAGCATCAGAATTAACAGAAGGTAAATCTTGGTTTCAATTATATCATCCCACAGAAGACAGATTAAGAGACGATATTATTAGAAGGGCAGCAGCTGCACATTGCCCGGTTTTAGTTATTTTATGCGATGTACCAAGTTTTGGTTTTAGACCACGTGATATTAGAAATGGTTTGGCGATGCCGCCTAAAATGAATTTAAATAATATTTTACAAGCTTTTGGAAGACCACATTGGAGCTTACAAACCTTAAAACACGGCATACCTGGTTTTGCAAATTTATTACCATACATGCCAAAAGGATTGGATTTAAAACAATTGGGTAAATTTATGAATGATACTTTTTCTGGACGCTTAAACGAAGAGAAAATTAAGCCAATTCGTGATCTGTGGAAAGGTAAGTTGGTATTAAAAGGTGTAGCTTCTCATCATGATGCAGAACAAGCAATACGCTTGGGTATAGACGGTATTATAGTTTCTAATCATGGCGGAAGACAGTTAGATGCAGGAGAATCATCTATAAAACCATTAAAAACGATTGCAGAAAAATATGGCGATCAAATAGAAGTAATGATGGATAGTGGAATTCGTTCTGGTCCAGATGTGGCAAGAGTTTTAGCATCTGGCGCAAAATTTACTTTTATGGGACGTTCTTTTATGTACGGAGTTTCAGCACTCGGCAGTAAAGGAGGAGATCATACTATTTCATTATTAAAAACAGAATTACAACAAGTAATGGAACAGTTAAACTGTGAAAACGTAGCAGATTTCCCAAACCATTTCATAAAATAATCAAACTAAAACTAAAATAACAATGAGTCAAGCAAACATTGAACAAGCAGTCGTTTCTGAAGAAGAAAGTGGGGAATTTGAAAGAACTCCAGTACCGCAATCTAAATTAAAAAGTTGGAAAAGTTTTCTAGGGATGTATGCAGGTGAACATGCCGCAGGAACCGAATTTATGATTGGCCCTTTGTTTTTAACTGCTGGGGTGAGTGCGTTTGATTTAATTGTTGGATTGTTATTAGGGAATTTATTAGCCGTATTGAGTTGGCGTTATTTAACAGCCAAAATTGCTGTTAAAAACAGATTGACCCTGTATTATCAATTGGAGAAAATTTGCGGTAAGAAATTAGTTATTGGCTATAATTTGGCCAATGGAATTTTGTTCTGTTTTTTAGCAGGATCAATGATTACGGTATCTGCAACGGCGGTAGGAATTCCGTTTGATATGCCCATGCCCAAATTAACCGATACCGTGCCTAATGGAGTTACATGGGTTATCATTGTAATTCTTATTGGAGCCGTTATTTCATTGATTGCTTCTAAAGGGTATGATACCGTATCTAAAGCAGCCAACTGGATGTCGCCATTAATTGTTTTGGCATTTTTGGCGTGTGGAATTGTTGCGTTAAATCAATTAGGGGTAGCCAGTCTATCAGATTTTTGGAATATTTGGGGAGAAGGTTCAGAGCCATTTCCTGGACAGATAAAATATACTTTTTGGCATGTGGTTATTTGGTCTTGGTTTGCTAATGCTGCCATGCATATTGGAATGTCTGACCTTTCGGTATTTCGATTTGCAAAAAAGGAAAGTTCTGGTTGGACAGCCGCTGCAGGTATGTATGTTGGTCATTATATGGCTTGGATTGCAGCAGCTTTATTATATGCTGTATATTTAAAATCTCCTGAAGCACTCAACTTTTTATCAAACGGAGAAGCACCACCTGTTGCTCCTGGACCTTTAGCATATAATGCTATTGGTATGTTCGGTATTATCGCTGTTGTGTTGGCAGGATGGACCACAGCAAATCCAACGATTTATAGAGCAGGGTTGGCGTTTCAGGCTATTATGCCAAAAACATCCACTTTTTGGGTAACTATTATTGCTGGGACCATTGCGACTGTTGCAGGTTTGTTCCCAGCATTTGCAATGAAATTATTAGGTTTTGTAGCCTTATACGGATTTATTTTAGCACCCTTCGGAGCCATCATCGTATTTGAACATTTCTTCCACAAAAAAGCGGGGATTATAAAAAATTATGCAGAAGAAGCAAATTTATCCTTTAATATATCCGTTTTTTGGGCGTGGGCTATTAGTTTTGGGTTGTTTTATTTCATTTCTCTTCAATATGATGTTTTTTTATCATTTGTAACATTGCCAGCTTGGTTATTGTGTGGAGTACTTTTTTTAATTATTAGTAAAGTTTATCAAAAAAAAATAAGCTAATTTTAAAAAAAAAATAAGAAATTTTCAAGATCTTATACCTTTTGAACCAACAAAGAGAAAGAAAAGAAATAAACAGATGATTTTTTTTTGCAATATTATAAACTCTTTTTTCAAATGATTTATTTTATGCCGAATTGACTTAATTTAAAAGACCATTATAAGGTTTGTGAAATCTTTTTATTTACAATTTTTAAACCATTAAAAATGGGATTTACTATGTATTAATAACTCAAGCATTACTTCAATAAAAATAGTGATTTCAAAATTTACTTTTAAGTGGTTTATGATAGATAAAGCTTTTCGATGTTTTTCGGGGCAGCGAAAAGCAGGCGGAGCATAAGCATTTCTAGCCTGCCTACCGGCAGCTATGGTGTACCCACATCTTTGATGAGCTTAGTTCCTTCTATTATACTTATTGACCTAGGCACATTACTATTTTAATCAATATGTAAAATGTCGTCTCCATCTGTTCCAATCCATAAATTTCCTTCGTTGTCTCGATTAATTATTCGAACAATATTGATTTTATCTAGCTTCAATTTATCTGCAAGGAAATCAGAAATCGTAGACCTCTCTAAATCTAGTAACAATAAACCCGAACCACAAATGCCAATTAAGAATTTTTCTTTACTGAAGGAGGTAATTTTGTGTATGTAATTCAGAGCAGACTTATGAGCCAAGACATCCTCCAAATGATTTTTTTCTTGATGTTTTGTAAAAAAAACCGTTAGCGGTTCCAATCCAGATATTTCCTTTGGTGTCCTCATAAAGAGCATTGATAATATTTGAAGGTATAGAAGTTTTATCATTCGGATTATGTCTAAAATCAACTTCATTGATTTTCTATTTTTTTTGGTTTTTATTTGTGGACTATTAAAAATAATCTCTTCCTTTTTTCTGCTAATTTTATTTTTTATAAAGAATAGCACGCCAATAGAAAAATAATTCAACTACATACGTACTATTCTTAAACCTAATCAATCTTTTAGAATTGATTAGGTAGCCTTAGATAATATCCCCCGAAATTAAGATTTGCTATTGAATATATTTTGTTTTAGCGATTTTTGCAGCTCCAATTTTTGTTTTTTATTGGTTGCAACTTGCCATATAGCAGCTTCTATATTAGGATTTTGCCTTACTCCTTGAAAAACCATTCGAATGTATTTTGCATTGTGTGGTTTTCCATTTCTATTACAAATTTTTCGTTCAGACAAGATTTTTAAAACCTCCTCAGTATAATGGCTTCTGAAAAGTGCTTTTAATTTTTTTTGTTCTAATTCTGTAATCATAGTAATTGTTATTTGACATTATGATAATTGTTGTTATATTGTTGTTATATTGTTGTCGTTTTGAACAAGTACAAGGTATGTAAATAAATTTACAAAATATCTAAAAATGGAAAATAAATTTACAAACATAAAGGATAGAGTTGTAATAGTTGCTGAAAATCAAGGTATTAGTAAAGAAGATTTTTTTAATAGTATTGGAATGACTTCGGCAAATTTTAGAGGAAAAGCCAAAGAAACACCTTTAAATTCCAATGCAATCGTAAATATAATTACGAAATATCCTAGTACAGATCTGTATTGGTTGTTGACGGGTACCTCTAAAAAAACTTTTTTAGAGACACATAATATTGTGAATGAGTCAACAACACCATATAAAACACATTGTAAGTATTGTGATGAACATGGTTTGTTCGAAGTATTTCAAGAACAAATAAGTGATTTAAAAAAGGATAAAGAAGACTTAAAACAATTGTTAGGATTAAGGAATGAAGAAGATGCCACATAATTTTAATTTGCCTCAAAATAGAAATCATCAGTAAAAAACCATTTCAATTTAAAGAATTTACCATTCATCAAGATAAAACGGCTATGAAAGTTGGCACTGATGGTGTTTTGTTAGGTGCTTGGTGTTTTGTAAATGACTCTCCCGATTCAATTTTAGATATTGGTGCTGGTTCAGGTGTTATTGCTTTGATGCTTGCGCAACGTTCTGATGCCATGACCATTGATGCCATAGAGGTTGATGAGAATGCGTATGAACAAACCGTAGAAAATTTTGAGTTATCGGATTGGGGTGATCGTTTGTATGCTTACCATGCTACTTTTCAGGAATTTGCTAGTGAAATTGCTGAGGATGAGGAAACCTATGATCTAATCGTTTCCAATCCGCCCTTTTATACTGATGCATTTGAATCTGAAAATATGGCTAGAAATAAAGCTCGTTTTGCATCGTCTTTGTCTTTTGAAGATTTGATTCGTGGAGTTTCAAAAATTATTTCCAAAAAGGGCAAATTTGCAGTCATTCTTCCGTTTAAAGAAGAAGATTCCTTTGTTGATTTAGCCAAACAACACCATTTATTTTTAAACAGAGTTTGTAGAGTTCAAGGAAACCCAACATCAGAAATAAAAAGAAGCTTACTTGAATTTTCATTGCATCCATCTAAAATTACAGAAGCCTATTTAATGATAGAAACTGAACGCCATCAATATACCCAGGAATACATAAATTTGACGAAAGATTTTTATTTGAAGATGTAGCTTTTTATTGACAACGATGTAGATTGATTTTTCTAGAATCTTATTTTTAGAAGAATGAAATGTGATGCTTGTGCTGAGAGTTCTTTAATCAACCTTTTGGTTGCTTTTCGATACACGATTAAAGAGTAACTTGATTTGGATTGTATCCTAAATAAGCCGTATTTTTTTCTTTAAAGGCAATCCCATTTTCCGCTAGTTCTTTTAATATTGGTTCATAGACTTCCTTTGAAATTGGCAATTGTACTCCTGGGGTTCTAATTTCACCTTTTACTATTTTTAAAGCAGCAATCGCTAGCGGTAATCCAACTGTTTTTGCCATGGCGGTGTAACTTTGATTTTCTCCTTTCACCACAAAACTACTTTCGATTTGTTTTTTTACTCCATTAATTTCATACCCAAAAAGATGCTGCATTACAATCATGTCTTTATCATCTTCTGCTAATGTCCAAGAATCTTGTAATATTTTTTGCAACATTTGTGCAGGCGTTGCATTTTGAATTCCAATTTTTTTAGTTGGGTTAAAAAGATCCAATTCAACTAATTTTGCCCACATCAAATCATCTTGATCAATTTTTAAGTACGAGCGTAATTTTAATTCTACCGAATCGGAAGGGGAGTAGGAGAGAAACAAATTCACAAAATCCCGATAACTCATTTTTTCTGAATGATTGATGGTATAGGAATCATCTGTCATACCTAATTGAACAAAAATATTCCATGCTCTAGAAAAACCGACCTTTCTGATGGTGCCTCTGAACATGGTTGGAATATCATTCAAACCATAAACATTTCTATATTTAAGAGAATCCCTATTGGCATAAGCTTCAAAATCGCCACTGCCATTTACTTTTAGAAACTCAGTTCTTCTAAATAATTTGTGATAGGGAATGTATTTGTAAGTCCCTTCTTGGATAAACATGGCTGCGCCCCCTTGTCCGGCCAATACCACATTTCGTGGATTCCAAGTGAATTTGTAATTCCATAAATTATTATCGCTTTCAGGAGCAAGAATCCCGCCACAAAAAGATTCAAACAATAACATTTTTGCACCCGTATTTTTAAGGCGATCAATTATTTGCATGGCGCTCATGTGGTCGATTCCAGGATCTAGACCAATTTCATTCATAAATACCAATCCTTTTTCTTTAGCTTGCGTATCCAACGCCTTCATTTCTTCAGAAACATAGGAAGCTGTTACCAGATGTTTTTTATAAGTAATACAGTCTTTGGCAACTTCGATATGAAAACGTGCAGGAAGCATAGAAATCACGATATCTGATTTTTTGATTTCGGTTTCCCGTTGGTTTTTATTAAAAACATCCAATACAATGGCATTTGCATTTTGGTGCTTATTGATGAGTTTTTCTGCATTTTTAGTAGAAATATCTCCAATAGTAAGTTGTAATTTTTCTTCGATTGATTTATCTAAGAGATACTTTATTAAAGCAGCACTCGATTTTCCAGCACCAATGATCAATATGTTTTTCATAAATAAATCGTGTATTTTTGTAGAATACTAAGATAGTTTATTTGTTTAAAAATAAACACAAATGACATAAAATGTTAAAAAATTTAATAATTACTTGTTTTTTAGGAATAGTAGCCCTTGTTTTAGGTGCTTTTGGAACCCATGCTTTAAAAGAAGTGCTAAATTCAGTACAACTTTTGAGTTTTGAAACGGCAGTTCGGTATCAGTTGTATCATGTAATTGTATTGTTATTTGTAAATATTTATGAAGGATTTTCATTGAGCCAAAAAAACAACATCAGTTATCTTTTTTTTATGGGGATTTTATTTTTTTCGGGCTCTATATATTTAATTCAGCTTACCTCTGTTACTGCTAAATCTATTTGGTTTTTGACACCTTTAGGAGGTTCTTTATTTATTATAGGATGGGGGTTAATGATGGTACTATTCTGGAGAAAATATAGATTTAAATAAAAGATTCATAAATTTTACCTAAAAAGAGCCTTAATTTTTAATTATTGTTTAATTTTGTAGGATACTTAAATAAAAAATATTGATATGGTAGATACAAATACGAAATCGATTTCGTTAAATAATCTAGGAATCAAAAATGCAACAATACGTTATCAGTTAAATTCGAATGAATTACAGGATGAAACAATAAAAAGCAAACAGGGTATTGTCTCTTCTTTAGGAGCAATTGCGGTTAATACGGGAGAATTTACAGGACGTTCACCAATGGATCGCTTCATTGTAAAAGACGACATTACGAAAGATGAAATTTGGTGGGGTAAAATTAATTTGCCTTTTGAAGAGGAAACATTTGACAAGCTTTATGACAAAGTAGTTCATTATTTATCTGAAAAAGAAATTTTTGTCAGAGACAGTTTTGCGTGTGCGGATGAAAATTACAAATTAAATATTAGAGTTGTAAATGAGTATCCGTGGAGTAATCTATTTGCGTATAATATGTTTTTACGACCATCAGAAAAAGAATTAAAAAATTTTATTCCGGAGTGGACCGTTATCAATGCGCCCGGATTTATGGCGGATGCAGCATTAGATGGAACGAGACAACACAATTTCTCGATTTTAAACTTTACTAAAAAAATTGCTTTAATTGGAGGGACTGGTTATACCGGTGAAATTAAAAAAGGAATTTTTTCTGCCCTTAATTTTATACTTCCTGTATGTAAAAATACCCTGCCAATGCATTGTTCTGCAAATATTGGCAAAGAGGGAGATACTGCTATTTTCTTTGGACTTTCTGGAACCGGAAAAACCACACTATCTACAGATCCATTAAGAAGTTTGATTGGAGATGATGAGCATGGTTGGACAGCAGAGAATACAGTTTTTAACTTTGAAGGAGGATGTTATGCAAAAGTGATCAATTTGTCACAAGAACAAGAACCAGAAATTTTTTCTGCTATTAAAAAAGGGGCGATCTTAGAGAATGTTGTAATGGATGATCATGGAGTGATCGATTTTACCAACACTTCAATAACTCAAAATACAAGAGTTAGTTACCCAATTGATTATATAGATAATATTCAAAAACCATCAATAGGAAAAAACCCAAAAAATATTTTCTTTTTAACAGCAGATGCTTTTGGTGTTTTACCTCCCATATCAAAATTGACTCCAAGTCAAGCAGCGTATCATTTTATATCTGGTTATACAGCAAAAGTTGCAGGAACAGAAGCGGGAGTAACAGAGCCTATACCAAGTTTTTCAGCTTGTTTTGGTGCGCCTTTTATGCCATTGCATCCCACAAGATATGCTGAAATGTTAAGTAAAAAAATGATAGTTGCAGGCGTTAATGTTTGGTTGGTAAATACAGGTTGGTCTGGCGGTAAATTCGGTGTTGGTAGAAGAATGCCATTAAAATATACACGTGCCATGATTACAGCTGTTTTAAAAGGTGAGTTGAGCGATTATACTTACGAAAATTACCACATTCATTCCGTATTTGGAGTTGCGCAACCCAGAACTTGCCCGGGAGTTCCATCAGAATTATTAAGTCCAAGAGCTACATGGAATAATGACGATGCCTACTATGAAACAGCATTTAAATTATCAAATGCATTTAGAATGAATTTTAAACAATTTGAAGAATTTGCAAATGAGGAAATTCGAAGAGGAGGTCCACAACGATATGCATTCTAATTTACTATTATTATGTGACGAACTAAAATAACGTCACACTATCTTCTTAACAACCAAACTTTTAAATTTATTTCACAAATGTTTGTATTTTAAATTGAGAATTATTTCTCGAGTTCAATTTCAGTAAATAAATGCCGTTTGTTAAAAATTGAGTATTGATTTTATTAGAATTAACAGAACTATAAATTAGTTGTCCTGTAATGTTATAAATTTCTACACCAAAGTTATTTTCTTTTGAGTTAATTTCAATGTATGATGGATATATTTTAGCAATAGGTTCTTTAACAACATCATTAATATTCAAGGTGTAATTTCTTCGATTACAGTCAAGGTAATCGATTGGTTGGTTTGTATAATTTGTTAAGTATTCAATGATATAATCGGCCGTGGTTAAAGGAAACGAATAGCTAGGTTTTGTTGGGAATAAGTTTGGAAATACATTAGAGATGTAGTCATTAAGACTTAACGTTACTTGGCTATTATCTTGAAGTAAAATTTCATCTTTAAAAAATATAAATTCATTGTTTTCATTCTTAAAAACTTTAAAACTTGCGTCTAACGAATAGCTATAACTAGATGGGTATTCATTTAAAAAGTTTCTAAGTTCTGAAACAGTCATTGTATAGGTGTCAAAACCATTGCCAAATGGATCTATAGAATAAATAGAAAATGGTGTAATAATACCTTCATAAATTCTATCTCTGATACCACCAGAATTTTGTATAACCATATCTGAATTAGAAATTACTTGAAGAGCATCCGTGTAAAAACAACCTGTTGAATTATTTGTCAGTGTCGATAAAGAATAGCCTATGTTTGTATAAAAGTTAGGGTTGTTAAAATACGTGTCAATATCTATAGATAAAGAATTATCAATTGCTAAATTAGGGTCTGACAAATTAATAAGTTCAAATTCAAAGTTTGTTATTTGTTTATTTGTAACAGTCAAAGTAGTTTTTGAAATTTTCTCTAAATTTACACCAGACATTACTTTATATCCGTTGGCGTGTGCAACTCCATATTCTTGGTCATTGTGACCCCCTATAACTAAATCTACAAAGTCATAGTTTTCAAGAATTTCTTCATCTTTATAACTTCCGTAATGCGTAAGAGCAACTATTAGGTCAACATCATCGTTAATTTTAAGATCTTTATAGTTTTCAAAACTATCTAAGCCTTCTGTAAAAGATAAACCTTGAATTTTTTTTGGATGCGTTAACGGATACCCTCCCGGACTTCCTGTCTCTACTACACCCACAAACGCAATGGAAAAACTATCTTTTGTTATAATAGTACTCCCTTGAATATTTCCTAATTTACCGGTTCCTCCGGATACATTATCACAAATAAAAGGAAAGTTTGCTTGATCAAGACGATCATTAAGTATAGCTTGACCATAATCAAATTCATGATTCCCGATAACACTAACATCCAGTTCGGTTTTATTAAGCATGTCTATCATTGGATATCCTTTATCTTTATGATAGTCTACAATTGGATTTCCAGAAAAAAGATCACCTCCAGATACAAAATATACTTTTTCATTTTTCGCTTTTTCAGCATCAATTAGTGGTTTAATTTTAGCAAAATTTTCAATTTCACTATGAGGATCATTGATAGCAAAAATGACTACAGTTTCTTGAGCAAAAATTGAGTATTGAAAAACTAGAAAGGATGATAATATAAATATTTTCTTGAAGGTGTTTAAAATCAGAGTCATAGATAAATTATGTTTATAATAAAAAAAAGGTTGATGTATTTCAGTATTGTATTACAACCAAAAATACATAAAAAAAGCATCCAATTTTGGATGCTTTTTTTATGTTATTAAGATTAGAAACTATTTTTCTTATTTCTCAGCATTTACAGAAACTACAGTCCTAGTTTCATTTGCTTTCTTATCTATCTCTGCAACAGTTGCTTCAACTTTTTGAGTTTCCTCACTAGCAATAGTCTTAGTTGCTGTAATTTTAGCCATAGTTAAATCTCCTGAGGTTTCTTTTACTTCAACGTTTACTTCTTTTTTAATTTCTTCGGCATGAGGTTTTGTTTCAGAATGGCCTCCTAAAATAGGTGCAATGACTAATCCAATCAAACAAGTAAGTTTGATTAAAATATTCATTGAAGGTCCAGAAGTATCTTTAAACGGGTCACCAACTGTATCACCAGTGACTGCAGCTTTATGCGCTTCAGAACCTTTAAAAGTCATTTCTCCGTTGATTTCAACACCTGCTTCAAAAGATTTTTTAGCATTATCCCAAGCTCCACCTGCATTATTTTGAAAGATCGCCCACAATACACCTGAGACTGTGACACCTGCCATATACCCACCAAGCATTTCAGCAATTGCTAAATTGTTCATTCCAAAGAGCATCGGTACAAAAGCAATAATTAATGGGAATCCAATGGTTAATAAACCTGGTAACATCATTTCCTTCAAAGAGGCCTTCGTAGAAATTGCCACACATTTATCATATTCTGGCTTTCCTGTTCCTTCCATAATACCAGGAATTTCTTTGAACTGTCGGCGTACTTCTTGTACCATTTCCATGGCAGCTTTCCCTACGGCATTCATTGCCAAGGCAGAGAATACTACTGGGACCATACCCCCCACAAATAACATGGCCAAAACTGGGGCCTTAAAAATATTAATTCCGTCAATTCCAGTAAAGGTTACATAGGCAGCAAATAGTGCCAATGAAGTTAAGGCTGCAGATGCAATGGCAAATCCTTTACCAGTTGCTGCAGTTGTATTTCCAACAGAATCTAAAATATCTGTACGCTCTCTAACAATTGGTTCTTGCTCACTCATTTCTGCAATTCCACCTGCATTATCAGAGATCGGTCCAAATGCATCAATTGCCAATTGCATTGCAGTAGTCGCCATCATTGCAGAGGCTGCTAATGCAACACCATAAAATCCTGCAAAAGCATAAGAGGCCCATATAGCACCTGCAAATAAGAGTATGGAAGGAAATGTAGAAATCATTCCGGTAGCCAAACCAGCAATAATATTTGTTCCTGCTCCTGTAGAAGATTGTTGTACGATTTTTAAGATTGGAGATTTTCCCAATCCTGTATAATACTCAGTTACTGAGGAAATGACTGCACCCACAACTAACCCTACTAGGGTTGCATAAAATACACTCATCGAAGATACTTCTTGAAGACCCTCACCAAAGAATTCCATCTTCATACTTGCTGGTAACATCCAAGTTACTAGACCATAACAAGAAATTGCTACCAATGCTATTGAAGTCCAGTTTCCTAGATTCAAAGCACCCATTACTTGAGTTTCTTTTGCATCATTACTTTTAATTTTTACTAAAAGAGTTCCTATAATAGAAATGATAATTCCAGCACCAGCAATTGCCATTGGTAATAAGATTGGTCCAATTCCTCCAAAAGCATCTGTAATACTTCCACCCATGTCTTTAATTACATAGTTTCCTAACACCATTGCAGCCAATACTGTTGCTACGTATGAACCAAATAAATCGGCTCCCATTCCTGCAACATCTCCAACATTATCTCCAACATTATCAGCAATTGTTGCAGGGTTACGAGGATCATCCTCAGGAATCCCTGCTTCAACTTTACCAACTAAATCAGCTCCTACATCGGCAGCTTTGGTATAGATTCCTCCACCAACTCTAGCAAATAATGCAATAGACTCTGCTCCCAAAGAGAAGCCTGCTAAAGTCTCTAAAACAATGGTCATGTCCATTGTATTGGTCCAGGTACTATCCATAAAGTACCAGAAGAAAAAGATGAAAAAAGCAGTTAGTCCTAACACGGCTAAACCTGCAACCCCAAGACCCATTACGGTTCCTCCACCAAAAGATATTTTTAAAGCATTTGGCAAACTCGTTCTTGCAGCTTGAGTCGTTCTAACATTTGTTTTGGTTGCTATTTTCATTCCAATGTTTCCTGCGAAAGCAGAAAAAATAGCTCCAAAAATAAAAGCAATTACAATTAGGTAGCTTGTCGTTTCCACAAAGTTTGCTACTACAGCTAATAATATACTAACAGCGATAACAAAAATGGTTAATAATCTATATTCAGCACTTAAAAAAGCCAATGCACCTTCATAAATGTGATCAGAAATTTCTTTCATTTTTCCATCACCTGCATCTTGCTTCATCACCCAAGATTGTTTAATCCACATATAGATTAAACCTAAAATAGCCATTACAATTGGCATCCAAATCATCATTGATTCCATATAATATTTTATTTTGATTAATTTAAAACGGTGGTAAAAGTAAGCAATTCTAATAAAACTAAAAAACCTCTTAAAATGTAATATTTAAGAGGTTGATAATTTATAGAAAGTATAATTATTAAATGGTAAAATCTCCGTTTGTTTTGTGATCACTTTCTTCATATCTAACAACACATGCGTCGTAGATCTCTCTCGCTTCTTTAGCATCTCCCCATCCCCCAACATCAACTTTTTTCTTTTCTAAATCTTTGTACACCTTAAAGAAATGTTCAATTTCTTTTAATCTGTGAGGATTTAAATCAGACAAATCATTTTTGTCATTCCAGATTGGGTCAGAAACAGGAACGCAAATTACTTTTTCATCCTGGCCTTTTTCGTCTGCCATATGAAATACACCAATGGGTTTTACTTCTACAACACACATTGGAAAGGTAGGCTCGTGTCCTAAAACTAACACATCTAGTGGGTCTCCATCCAAGGCAAGTGTTTCAGGAACAAACCCATAATCGGCAGGGTACATCATTGAAGAGAATAACATTCTATCGAAACGAATTTTATTCAAATCAAAATCATATTCATACTTATTTCTACTTCCTTTAGGAATCTCTATTAAAACATCAAAGGTTTTTATTTCTTTTGAATTCATAATTTTTTCTATTTAATCGTTTGCAAAAATACTAATTATATTAAGGTCTCTAATTCAAAATACAGAGAACTTACGCAATGCTTTTCGAAAAAGAGGTTGGTCTTTTACAATATAAAAAATCTCTTTTTCATTTGTTGAAAAAGAGATTTTTAAGTCTGTAAAAAAATATGTTTATTGGTACATCACTTCTTTGACAGCGTCAATTACATTTTTATAGTTTGGAATCCATTTTTCAAACAAAACCGGAGAATACGGAGCAGGGGTGTCTGAAGTTGTAATTCTTTTAATGGGTGCATCTAAATAGTCAAATGCTTCTTCTTGAATTCTATATGTTATTTCTGAAGAAACACTTGCAAATGGCCAAGCTTCTTCTAAAATTACCAATCTATTTGTTTTTTTAACAGATTCTATAATTGCTGCATGGTCCATTGGACGAACAGTTCTTAAATCTATAATTTCAATAGAAATATTCTCTTTTGCCAATTCATCTGCAGCTTTGTAAGCTTCTTTAATAATTTTTCCGAAAGAAACTACTGTAACATCTGTTCCCACTCTTTTAATATCTGCAACACCGATAGGAATAACGTACTCTCCTTCCGGGATTTCCATCTTATCTCCATACATTTGTTCAGATTCCATAAAAATTACTGGATCATCATCACGTATAGCTGCTTTTAGTAAACCTTTTGCGTCATATGGGTTAGAGGGAACAATTACTTTTAAACCTGGAGTGTTTGCAAACCAGTTTTCAAATGCTTGAGAGTGAGTTGCTCCTAATTGACCAGCAGAAGCTGTTGGACCTCTAAAAACAATAGGGCAATTAAATTGACCTCCAGACATTTGCCTGATTTTTGCAGCATTGTTTATAATTTGATCAATTCCTACCAAAGAGAAATTAAAAGTCATATATTCTACAATTGGTCTGTTTCCATTCATTGCAGAGCCAACTGCAACTCCTGCAAAACCAAGTTCAGCAATAGGTGTATCTATAACACGCTTATCACCAAATTCATCTAACATACCTTTAGATGCTTTATAAGCACCATTATATTCTGCAACTTCTTCGCCCATTAAATAAATGCTTTCATCTCTGCGCATTTCTTCACTCATGGCTTCACAAATTGCTTCTCTGAATTGAACTGTTTTCATCTAGTAATTGTAATTAATAAATTTCTGTTGCAAAAGTAAGGAATTAATTGTCATTTTTTTAATCACAATAGTACAAACTGGTAGAATAATTTTAATTAATTTCGCAATCGTTTTCGTGAAGAGTAAATAAATTTTAAAAATACTATGCATGCATAGTATTTTTAAAAAAAAAGACGTAATTTTGTAGTGATTTAAAATAAAATAAAAATAGTATGAAAATATTAGTTTGTATCAGTCATGTTCCTGATACCACCTCTAAGATAAATTTCACAGAAAATAATACACAGTTTGATACAAATGGTGTTCAGTTTGTGATCAATCCTTATGATGAGTTTTGTTTAACAAGGGCAATGTGGTTTAAAGAAAAACAAGGAGCTTCTGTAACGGTAGTAAATGTTGGTGGACCAGAAACTGAGCCTACGTTGCGTAAGACGTTGGCGATTGGTGCAGACGATGCAATTCGAGTAAATGCAATTCCTACAGATGGTCTTCAAGTGGCGAAAGAAATAGCGGAAGTTGTAAAAAAAGGAGGCTATGATATTGTGTTAGCAGGAAAAGAATCTGCAGATTACAACGGTCAAATGGTTCCAGGAATGCTAGCAACCTTAACCGATTTTAATTTTATAAATGCTTGTGTAGGGATGGAGGTAGATGGTACAAATGTATCTGCAATAAGAGAAATTGATGGTGGAAATGAAATTTTATCTTCAAGTTTACCGATAGTTGTTGGTGGACAAAAAGGAATTGTTGAAGAAAAAGATTTACGCATTCCAAATATGCGTGGTATTATGATGGCACGTAAAAAGCCATTAGTAGTAGTAGATGCCAAAAGTATAGAAGCTTCAACAAGTATCGACTCTTTTGAAAAACCTGCTCCTAGAGGATCAGTGAAATTAGTAGATGCAGACAATGTAGATGAGTTAATTAACTTACTACATAACGAGGCAAAAGTTATTTAATTCAAGGCCTCATTCAAATAAATAAAATAATTTTAGACTAAACTTTTAAAAAGTAAGTCATACATAAAAATCCAAATAATATGTCTGTTTTAGTTTTTGCCGATGCATCGGAAGGAAAATTTAAGAAAACTGCTTTTGAAGTAGTTTCATATGGCAAGAAGGTTTCAGAACAATTAGGAACCGATATTGTTGTATTAACAATAAATGCAAGTGATACCTCATTGTTGTATACTTATGGAGCAGAAAAAGTCCTTTCTGTTTCTAATGATTCTTTAAAGACCTTTAATGCCAAACAATATGCCTCAACAATTACAGAAGTAGCGACTGCAGAAAAAGCGACTGTTGTTATTCTAGATTCAAGTATTAATGGGTTGTATGTAGCGCCAATAGTGTCAGTAAATTTAGAGGCTGGGTATGCATCAAATACTGTTGATGTACCCTCAAATACAAATCCGTTTACTATAAAAAGGAAAGCATTTTCTAACAAAGCATTTTCTAATACTGTAATTTCTTCGGATATCAAAGTAATCGGATTAGCGAAAAATTCTTATGGTGTTCATGAAAATGTTGTGCAAGGAACTACTGAAACTTTTGAGCCTGCTATTATAGACAGCGCAGTTTTGTCAGAAAAAGTAGAAAGAGTTTCTGGGCAAGTGACCATTGCAGACGCAGATATTGTTGTTTCTGCCGGTAGAGGTTTAAAAGGACCAGAAAACTGGGAAATGATTGAAGAATTGGCAACTGTTCTAGGCGCTGCTACAGCATGTTCTAAACCAGTTTCAGATTTAGGCTGGCGACCACATTCAGAACATGTTGGTCAAACAGGAAAGCCAGTCGCATCAAATTTATATATTGCCATAGGTATTTCAGGTGCTATTCAGCATCTGGCAGGGATCAATGCATCTAAAGTAAAAGTGGTCGTTAATTCAGACCCTGAGGCCCCATTCTTTAAAGCAGCAGATTACGGTATTGTTGGGGATGCTTTTGAAGTCGTTCCAAAATTAATTGAAAAATTAAAAGCATTTAAACTAGCCTAAATTTATTTGGGCATGTCCAAATTATTAGAAGCTGTGTAAAAAAACCTGTTAGAAATTCAATTCTAATAGGTTTTTTTATGAGCGAATAGCAACTTCTAATAATTTCGTCAGGCTTTTCGCACTCGCTTTTTCTTTTTTATTGATTTTATCAATAAAAGAAAAGAGCTCAAACAATTGCTTCAATCCCTCATGCATGAAGATCTAATATAATTTTGTATATTTTAATGAAATATCAATTTTAAGCTATTATTTTTATTAAATTGTGCCCTCTAAAAGACTATTAAAATATCAGTTTTAAAATTTTATTTTATTTCTTAGCAATAGGTAAAAAAATTTATGAGCTTAATACAATTAAACATAAAAGGTATTTCTTACAGTCAGACTCAAAGTGGAGCTTATGCTTTGGTGTTAACTGAAATGGAGGGAAGTAGAACATTGCCGATTGTTATTGGAGCTTTTGAAGCACAATCCATAGCAATTGCTTTGGAAACTGAAATTAAACCACCAAGACCGCTAACGCATGATTTATTCAAAACTTTTTCAGACCGTTTCTCAATATTGGTAACAGAAGTTGTTATTCATAAACTGGTAGATGGTGTATTCTTTTCTAGTTTAATTTGTCAAAGAGATGGAGTAGAAGAAACAATAGATACGAGAACTTCAGACGCGATAGCAATTGCAGTTCGTTTTCAAGCACCAATTTATACCTATGAAAATATTTTAGAAAAAGCAGGGGTGTTTCTTAAAATTGATGAAGAATTTGGCATCAAAACTCCTTCAGAATCAGAAAAAGATTCAACAGAATTAAAGAAATTAACAACAAAGAAAGAAACTTTTTCAGCCGTTTCTTTAGAAGAGCTTCACAAACAATTAACTAAAGCAGTTACAGACGAAAAGTATGAGCTTGCTGCTAAAATTAGAGATGAAATAAGTAAACGCTCTTAATCCTTATACATTATATCTTATGAAAAAAATAGGTAGTGTTATTTTATGTTTATTTACTGTTTCAATTTTTTCTCAAAATACAGAAACAGTTTCATTTGTTACCGAAATTTTACCAAGCCAAGGGTTTTCTCTCAGAAGTTTATGGAGAGGGGTATTAGGAATGGTTGCTTTAATTTTGATTGCCTTTTTCTTTAGTGCTAATAAAAAAGCAATCGATTGGAAAAAGGTTGCGATTGGTCTTTCTATTCAGTTATTAATTGCTGTTGGAGTCCTGAAAATTGAATTCATTCAATCTATTTTTGAATTTATTGGTGAAGTTTTTATAGAAATATTAGCGTATACAAAAGCAGGAAGTGAATTTTTATTTGCAGGAATTGTTGGAGATATGAATAAATTTGGATACATATTCGCTTTTCAGGTGTTACCTACTATTATATTTTTTTCAGCCTTAACTTCTCTATTATTCTATCTTGGTATTATTCAAAAGGTTGTTAAAATTTTAGCGATAGGACTGTCTAAATTTTTAGGAATTTCCGGTACAGAAAGTCTCTCTGTAGCAGGGAATATATTTTTAGGACAGACAGAAGCTCCGCTTTTGATAAAAGCATATCTAGAAAAAATGAACAAGTCAGAGATGCTGTTGGTTATGGTTGGTGGAATGGCTACAGTTGCTGGTGCCGTATTAGCAGCTTACATCGGATTTTTAGGAGGTGGAGACAAAGCATTAGAATTAGTTTTTGCGAAACATCTTTTAGCGGCTTCTGTAATGGCAGCTCCTGGAGCAATAGTAATTTCAAAGATTTTATATCCACAAACAGAAAAAGTAAATGCAGATGTTCGTGTTTCTCAAGAAACAATAGGTTCGAATATTTTAGATGCGATTGCAAATGGGACTACACAGGGTCTTCGTTTAGCAGTTAATGTAGGAGCAATGTTGTTAGTCTTTGTTGCAATTATTGCGATGTTAAATGGTATTTTAGGATGGGTTGGAGATATTACAACTTTAAATACCATCATTGCAGAAAACTCTGCTTATAAACTATTGTCATTAGAATTTATTTTAGGATCTATTTTTGCACCATTAATGTGGTTAATAGGAGTTCCTACTCAAGATATTTCTATGATGGGCCAATTACTTGGAATAAAATTAGCAGCAAGTGAATTTGTGGGTTATATCCAATTAGCAGAATTAAAAAATGTTGCTAACGCAACTCATCTAACCTTCAATAAATCAATTATTATGGCTACCTATATGCTTTGTGGTTTCGCAAATTTTGCTTCTATAGGAATACAAATAGGAGGAATCGGTTCTTTGGCTCCTGGTCAACGTAAAGTTTTATCAGAATTTGGGATGAAAGCACTAATAGGGGGTACGATTGCTTCTTTAATGTCTGCAACAATAGCAGGTATGATTATTGGATAATTTTATATTTTTTGTTATCAAAAAAAAGTTGATAACTTTATAATATTAATATGGGCTTCAATATTATCAAATTGAAGCTTTTTTTATTTTTGATACTTAAGAAACGAAAGAATTATGAAGCAATACCACGATTTAGTTAACCATATTTTACAAAATGGAAACGAAAAAGGAGACAGAACAGGCACAGGAACAAAAAGTGTCTTTGGGTATCAAATGCGTTTTGATTTAAGTGAAGGTTTTCCCATGGTTACTACAAAGAAATTGCATTTAAAATCTATTGTATACGAACTGCTGTGGTTTATAAAAGGAGATACTAATATAAAGTATTTACAGGAAAATGGTGTGAGAATTTGGAATGAATGGGCAGATGAAAATGGAGATCTTGGACCGGTATACGGTCATCAATGGCGAAATTGGAATAGTGATGAAGTAGATCAATTAAAAGAAGTTATACATTCCTTAAAAAACAATCCCAATTCAAGAAGAATGTTGGTTTCTGCATGGAATCCCTCAGTGTTGCCAGACACCTCTGTCTCATTTACTGAAAATGTAGCCAACGGAAAAGCAGCTTTGCCTCCTTGTCATGCCTTTTTTCAATTTTATGTTGCAAATGGTAAATTATCTTGTCAATTATACCAAAGAAGTGCAGATGTTTTTTTAGGTGTCCCTTTTAACATAGCCTCTTATGCTTTATTTACAATGATGATTGCACAAGTGTGTGGTTACGAAGCTGGAGAGTTTATCCATACTTTTGGAGATGCTCATATCTACAATAATCACAAAGAACAACTAGAATTGCAATTGTCTAGAGAAATAAGACCGCTCCCAAAAATGAAGATAAATCCAACTGTAAAAAGTATTTTTGAATTTGATTTTGATGACTTTGAATTGCTAGACTACAATCCACATCCACACATTAAAGGCAAAGTTGCAATATAAATAAACTCAAAAAACACACTTGTTTCTTTTTTATTGATTTTCAGGGTTTTTAGTCGGAACAGCTATATTCATATATTAATTGTTTTAAAACCCTTTAAAAACGTCAAATTTTCAGAGAATTACTTTAATTTTACTAAAATTTTATATTTTATGATTACAATAATAGCTGCTATTGGAAGTAATAATGAGCTTGGTAAAGACAACGACTTAATTTGGCATCTGCCTGCCGATTTAAAAAGGTTTAAAAAAGTGACAACCGGTCATGCGATTATCATGGGAAGAAATACTTTTGAATCTATTGGTAAGCCCTTACCGAATAGAAGATCTATCATCATTACGAGAAATACTTCATATCGAAAGGAAGGTTGTGAAATAGTTCATAGCCTAGAAGCTGCGATTGAATTAATAGAAGATCAAGACGATGCTTTTATTATTGGAGGTGCACAAATTTATAAAGAAGCAATGAAAAAGAACCTAGTTGATCAATTAGATATCACTCAAGTGCATCATGATTTTGAAGCAGACGTTTTTTTTCCTTCAATAGATGAAGCCATCTGGAAGGAGGTTTCTAGAGAACATTTCTCTACAAATGAAAATAATCTTTACAATTATAGTTTTGTAAGTTTCAAGAGAAATGTCTAATTTAAATTATTATTTCAGGTAAATAAAAACATGAAACATAGATGTTTTTGGGTAACAGATAATGAGCTTTACAAAAAGTATCACGACCAAGAATGGGGGGTACCTGTTTATGATGATAAAAAATTATTTGAGTTTTTAATATTAGAAACTTTTCAAGCAGGATTGAGTTGGTTAACAATTTTAAATAAAAGAGAAAATTTTAGAAAAGCTTTTGATAATTTCAATTGTAAGAAGATTGCATTATATTCTGAGATCAAATATCAAGAATTGTTAAAAGATCAAGGGATTGTTAGAAATAAATTAAAAATAAGAGGCGCCATAATAAATGCACAATTATTTATGAAAGTTCAAAAAGAATTTGGCTCTTTTTCATCCTTTATTTGGAGTTATGTAAATGACAAACCTATTATAAATAAATTTGTAACAAGGGACGAAGTTCCAGCGAAAACTATGCTCTCAGATAGTATATCTAAAGATTTAAAAAAACGTGGATTTAAGTTCGTTGGCTCAACGGTAATATATGCTTATATGCAGGCGATTGGAATGGTTATAGATCACACAACCGATTGTTTCAAAGCTAAAGAAGTATGATGAGTCTTTTTACAATTCCTACATAAGATTTTAAAAAACTCATAAAAGTTTTCAATAGGAGGATTGGATTGTTTATAATTTTTGTTTTCATCTTATTTTTTGATGGCAATTATTTTGTGGAGCATATTTATAATTCTCAAATTCCGATCAATATTTTAATGATTTTTGGGTTTACCGTCATGTTTTGGCGAGCAAATCCAAGAACAAAAAAGCTAATGATATATGCAGTAATTATAGGTTTTGGTGGTGAATATTTATTTTCTAGAGTTTTAGGAATGTATGCATATCGTTTAGAAAATATTCCGCTATATGTGCCCCTGGGTCACGCGGCTTTGTACGGACGTATTTTTATGTTTAGTAAAGCACCAATTGTTAGAAAATACAACAATGATATAGAGTGTTTTTTCAAAATTGTTATTGCCTTATTTGCTACAATCTATCTTTTTTTATTCAATGATGTTTTCGGATTTATAATGACTTTTTGTGTTTTTATTTTACTTTCGAAAAGGACTAAAGATCGATTGTTTTTTTATTCGATGTACATCTTAGTTGCTATTTTAGAAATAGGAGGTACTGCCTTCGGATGCTGGTATTGGCCAACTTATGCTTATGGTGTTTTTGAGTTTTTGCCAAGTAACAATCCTCCAAGTGGAATAAGCCTGTTTTACTTTTTATTAGATATCGGATGTTTTGTTGTGTATACTCAATTTAATAGTAAGACTTGGAAAAGATTTAAAAACATCAAAACTCTTCAACATCCATAATGAATATTACATGTATAAAAGTTGTACATTTATATCTCAATATTAAATTGATAAAATGAAATTAAAACAGATCGTCTATTTGTTATTTTTAAGTGGAATTATTCTCTCTTGTATTCCTGAGAAAAAAGAACCAAAATTTAATCATTTCGTAGAGCAGTTTTCAGATGTTAAAGTGCTTCGTTATAAAATTCCAGGGTTTGAAGAATTAACCCTTAAAGAAAAATCACTGGTATATTACCTAACCCAAGCAGGGTTAGCTGGTAGAGATATTATGTGGGATCAGAATTACAAACATAATTTACAGATTAGAGAAGCTTTAGAGAATATTAATGCCAATTTTACTGGAGATAGAGAAACAGATGATTTCATAGCCTTTAAAGTGTATTTAAAAAGAGTTTGGTTCTCTAATGGAATCCATCATCATTATTCAAATGACAAGATAAAACCAGGATTTACGCGTAATTATTTTGAAACTGAATTATTATTAAAATCAAATACAGCAATCGCACCAGAAGTTATCGCTGTTTTATTTAATGATGAAGATGCGAAAAAGGTAAATAAGAAAGAAGGCGTAGATAATATTTTATCTTCTGCTATAAATTTCTATGGATCAGATATCACTGATAAAGATGTAACAGACTTCTATAAGACGGCCTATAAAGGTCCGAAAGGAACGCCAATTGAAGCTGGTTTGAACTCTAAATTAGTTCGAGAAAACGGAGTGTTGGTTGAAAAAGTTTGGAAGTCTGGAGGAATGTACGGAGCGGCTATTGACCAAATTATTGGCTGGTTAGAAAAAGCTCAAGGAGTGGCAGAGAACAACAATCAAGCAAAAGCACTCGGATTATTAATTGAATATTATAAAACAGGAAGTTTAGATGTTTGGGATCAATATTGTATTGCTTGGGTAAGTTCTACTGAAGGAAATATAGATTGGATTAACGGATTTATAGAAGTGTATAATGATCCAAAAGGATACAGAGGTTCGTATGAAACGATTGTAGAAATTAAAGATTTTGACATGTCACGAAAAATGGCTGTTTTGTCTGAAAATGCTCAATGGTTTGAAGACAATTCTCCATTAGATCCCGCTCATAAAAAAGACACTGTGGTAGGTGTTTCATACAAAACAGTTCATGTTGCCGGAGAGGCAGGAGACTCTTCTCCTAGTACTCCAATTGGTGTGAATTTGCCAAATAATAATTGGATTAGACAACAACACGGTTCTAAGTCTGTTTCTCTTGGAAATATTACAGCAGCATACAACAATGCAGGAGGTTCTGGAAGGTTAAAAGAGTTTGCTTTTGATGAAGAAGAAATTAGATTGGAAGAAAAATATGGTCAAATTGCCGATAAATTACACACAGCATTACATGAAGTAATAGGACATGCATCTGGAGTTATTAACGATGGAATTGGTCAGCCAAAAGAAACATTGCAAAATTATGCTTCTACAATGGAAGAAGGAAGAGCAGATTTGGTTGGTTTGTATTATTTAATGGATCCAAAAATACAAGAGTTGGGTTTGACTGATAATTGGGAAGCCTTAGGAAAAGCTGCTTATAACGGATACATCAGAAATGGTCTAATCACTCAACTAATTAGAATTGAATTAGGAAATGATTTAGAAGAAGATCATATGGTAAATAGACAATGGGTTGCTGCTTGGTCTTTTGAGCAAGGTATGAAAGACAATGTAATAGAAAGAGTCACCAAAGAAGGAAAAACTTTTTTTAAGGTGAATGATTATGCCAAGCTTCGTGCTATTTTTGGACGCTTATTAAAAGAAACTCAGCGAATTAAATCTGAAGGAGATTTTGATGCAGCAAAAGCTTTGGTAGAAGGTTATGGTGTTAAAGTAGATCAGGCAATTCATGCAGAAGTCATAGCGCGTAATAAACAATTTACGGCAGCTCCATACAGTGGTTTTGTAAACCCTGTATTAGAAACAGTTTTAGATGTAGCAGGAAATATTACAGATATTACTGTAGCTCAGCCAAAAAATTTCGAAGAGCAAATGCTGTTTTATTCGAAGCATTATAATTTTTTAGGAAAAAAAAATTAAAATGAATCCCTTAAGCATTATAATTTTTTAGGAAAAAAAATTAAAATGTATCCCTTAAGCATTATAATTTTTTAGGGAGAAACAAAATGTAAAGCTTAAAAACCGATTCTTATTAAGATTCGGTTTTTTTACGTTTAAGAGAGAATGAAAAACAAATAGACTTGGGTTTTGTGTCTAAATTTGACTACAATACGAAATATAACAATTAGCAAGGAGTACAATAATCCTAACTTTTTTGGTTCAGGTATAATTAAGATTCGCTAACTATAAATAGTTTTTAGCTAGGGTTATTGTCCCCATAAAAAACGAATAGCAATAAAAACAGCAATAATAAGTCCTCCATAAATAACGACTTTTTTTACAGCGCCTTTGTAATAACGCTCGTGATTTTTAACGTCTTTCCGATAACTATACACCATTAAAGCAATAAAAGAGGTGATGAAGAAAATCATAAAAATGATTCTTCCTGTTGTAAAATAAGCGCCTAAAAACATAGTTTGTATTCTTTATAAGTTGTGAATTAATAGCCAAAAAGAAGCCTTCATTTTTCAGAAAGTTTCTATATATTGGCTATCGAATATCAATAAAAGATTGATTTTGTAAAATTACAAATTAAATGAAGAATGTCATTGTTTTTGGAGCAACTTCTGGTATTGGAAAATCCTTGACAGAGATTTTAATTAAAAAAAAATGTAATGTAGCAATTACAGGGAGAAGATTAGAAAAGTTAGAAGCGATAAAAAAGTTATATCCCAATCAAGTTTTAATAAAACAAAACGACATTCAACATATTTCAGAGGTAGAAAAAGTATTTAACGAAATTGTATCGGAGTTTAAAACAATAGACTTAGTAATCCAATCTTCTGGAGTAGCTTTTGTAAATCCAACATTAGAATGGGAATTACAAGAAAAAACAATAAACACGAATGTTTTAGGTTGTACAAAATTATATGCTTTAGCATATAATTTGTTTAAAAAGCAGCAGTTTGGTCATTTAGTAGGGATTTCGTCAATTGCAGCAATTCGAGGAAATCGATCTGCACCTGATTATTTTGCATCTAAATCCTATCAAAAATCGTACCTAGAGAGTTTGTACATAAAAACAAAATCTATTAAATCAAAGAAGGTATTTATTACGGAAATAAGACCAGGATTTGTAGATACAGCAATGAATTTGGGAGATGGAGCTTTTTGGATGATTCCTTTAGAAAAAGCATCAAAACAAATATATTCAGCAATATTAAAGAAAAAAAGAGTTGCCTATATTTCTAAACGTTGGCAAATTATTGCCGTTATTTTAAAAATGATGCCGGCATGGATTTTAAAGAAAATAATTTAATAGATACATAATGAAAAATAAAATAGCAGCAGTAACAAAATTTCATACAGCTTTTAAGTTAAACATGAATCAAAAACCAATCGCAGATATTGGTAAAGATAGAAACATGCTTCGTTTTAACCTAATGAAAGAAGAAAATGAAGAATATTTAGAAGCTGCGCAAAATAATGATTTGGCTGAGGTGGCAGATGCTTTAGGAGATATGTTGTATATTTTGTGTGGTACCATTATAGAGCACGGAATGCAGGATAAAATTGAGGCAGTTTTTAATGAAATCCAAAGAAGTAATATGAGTAAGTTAGGTGAAGATGGTAACCCAATCTACAGAGAAGACGGTAAAGTTTTAAAAGGCCCCAACTATTTTAAACCTAATATTGCTGAGATTTTAGAGATATAAATTCTAACAGATTCATAAGTACCGATTATACCAACTGTCTTCAATTGGAATTTCCCAATTGTTCTCGAAATCAAGTTTTGTTGTTATTAAATTATCAAAAATGATGCTTTTTGCAGTAACAGATTTATTCTTAAGTAATTTTTTAAAATCTTTTAAATCTTTATATTGTACAAATTCACCTTGCTTAAAGCAAGTATTCATTTTATCTAATAATTCTATTCCATATTCTTCTTGAAGCGATAAGATGAAAGAGACAGAAGTATCAATATCAAAATTTGTCAAAGGTGAATTTGCGTCATCTGCAAATATAATAATAAACCTGTTGTACAGGAATTTATAGGTTGCTTTGAAGTTTTCGTCTTCAGTTTTCCAGTTTTCTATAAAGCTTTTGATTTTAGCTTCAATTTCCTCGATTTCAGTTGAATAAAATTTTCTATTAGATGGGTACACCCAAACTTTTGCATCTTCTGGAATTAGGTTATAGTCTATAAACATTTTATCTTATTTTCTCAGCAAATATACAGAAAACAAAAAACGAAAATAAGTTAATTAATAGATGGTTTCAAATTTAAACTCTGATAAATAACGCTCCTTTAGCTTTTTATTTTTAATAGTATACTAAAGTAGTTGCTCTTCTTTTTACTTTTGTTTTATGGAATCAAATTCGAGTTTTTTAAATTCTTAATAATTTCTTTAGTCATAGAAGGTAAATCGAACTTGTGTCGCCAATTCCAATCTTTTCTAGCTTCAGAATCATCGATAGATTCTGGCCAACTATTAGCGATTTGTTGTCTAAAATCTTGCTGATAAGAAATACGAAAATTAGGAATATATTTTTTAATTTCTTCGGCAATTTCTTTAGGAGTAAAACTCATTGCTGCGATATTATACGAAGTTCTGTTTTTTATATTTTTGCTGTCCGTTTGCATTAATTGTATGGTTGCATTAACTGCATCTTCCATATACATCATTGGCAAACGTGTTTTTTCTGATAAAAAACACTCATAAGATTTTTTTTCTAGCGCATGAAAGTAGATATCAACGGCATAATCTGTAGTTCCTCCAATAGGTTTAGATTTCCAAGAAATAACACCAGGATATCGTAAGCTCCTTACGTCTACTCCAAATTTTTTGTGGTAATAATTACACCAAAATTCACCAGAAATTTTACTAATTCCGTATATCGTAGAAGGCTTCATTATTGTATTTTGAGGAGTATTTATTTTCGGAGTTGTTGGTCCAAATACAGCAATAGAACTAGGCCAATAGACTTGTTTTATATATTTTTCTTTTGCTAAATCTAAGACAGCCAACAAAGAGTTTATGTTTAAATCCCAAGCTTTTTGAGGCTGTTTTTCAGCTGTGGCAGATAGCATTGCAGCTAATAAATAAACTTGAGTTACGTTGTACTTTTTAATTATTTTTAGAATGCTATTTTTATTAGTAGCATCAGCAATTTCAAAAGGTCCTGAAACCATCATGTTGGTATTACCCTCTCTGATATCTGAAGCAATAACACTGTTGTTGCCATATATAGTTCGAAGTTTTTGGGTCAATTCGTGGCCTATCTGACCACTTGCGCCTAAAACTAAAATTATATTTTTCATATTTTATGTTGTGACTTTAATAAAAACAAAGGTACTTAATTTAAGTATTCACAAATAATGTTTGTTAAAATAAGTATTCAATAAATTTCAATGTAAAAAGTACTGATTTGTTACAATTTTATCAAATTAACAATAGATGCTTTGAAAATGTGTATTTTTACCACTTATTATATAAAGTTGTGAGACAAATAATGTATGTAGTGGTTTCTGTTTTTTTATTTTCTTGTGGAAATAAGAAGGCAGACAGGATAAAAAAAACAGAAGGAAAACCAAAATTAAGCATTGTTAAACAGCACGGTACCTATGAAAAGGTAAATGCTATTTTTGAAAAAGAAGTATCGAATTGGCAAGAGTTAAACACGGTGCACTCCTTTATACAGAAATTTGATAAAGTATCACCTAATGAAGCTTTAAGTAATGCCTTAGAACTTCGAGATTTGGTTGCAATTCTTAAGGACAGTGTAACTCCAAATATTTTTGATATTCCTTCTTTTCAGGCAAGAGTTAATGTTTTGCATAATGAAACTTTACGGCTGGCAGATTTAACACGAATACCAGCGATTACCTCTGAAGATATTAATTTACAAGTAGATAAAACAATAGCAGCTTTTTCTTCGGTAAATTCAAAAATCAACACCATTCTTTCAAAGAAAAGATTTGAGGATGCAGTCGATGTAAAAATTAATTATATTGGAATAGATCCAACAAAAATGGATAGTGTTTCAAAAAAAACAATCAGCTTTAAAAAGAAAGATGAATTGGTGAAAAAGAAATAATAAAATAGTTTTAAATCCCCTTTAAACAAAAATTTAAAAAAGAAAAATACACTAAAGAAAGTTTCAGATATTAAAAAAAAGCCTTTTATTAATAATAAAATATGAGATTACACTTTTTGATCCTGGCTGTAGTAGTTTCTTTTTTAAGTTGCAATCAAAAAAAAGAAATTGCTCCCCCACAATCAAACAAAGCCTTAAAAAAAACGATTCATACGTTTTTAGACGATTGGCATAAAGCAGCATCAGAAGCGAACTTCGAGGCATACTTTAGTAAAATGGACAGTACATCTGTTTTTATAGGTACAGATGCCTCAGAAAATTGGACTAAAAAGCAATTTGAAAATTTCAGTAAGCCTTATTTTGACAAAGGAGAAGCATGGAATTTTGTAGCTTTAGAACGAAATATTTACATGAATGATGCTAATAATTTTATTTGGTTTGATGAATTATTAGAAACATGGATGGGAACTTGTAGAGGTTCCGGAGTCCTAGAAAAAAAAGATAGGTCATGGAAAATAAAACAATATGTTTTGTCTATCGAAATCCCAAATGCAGATGTTCAAGCAGTTATTTTACAGAAGAGAAAAAGTGATTCTCTCTTTTTAACTCGGTTTTATAAATAATACTTTTAGTGAGCTCTTATTCTTGAATGAACCAGAAAATATAATGAAGTCAGCTTTTTTTTTAATCTAAAGCTAAGAAACTATTTCATTTACGGTTTTATAAATCAAATCAGATTCATATCCCTTGCGCATTAAAAAGTCAATAAGTTTTCTTTTTCTCTTAAAAACGTTCTCTTCTTTAATTATAGTATTTTTATTTTCAGTAATTCTATAAATAGTATTTAGATATTCTAATTCATCAATTTCTTTAAGAGCCGTTTTAATATTGTAAGCAGAAATATTTTTAAATTTTAATTCTCTAACAATGCGTTGCTTTCCCCAATATTTAATTCTAAACTTTCCCCTAGCAAAGCTTTTTGCAAAACGTTCCTCATTTAAAAAATTAGATTGCATTAAGTGTAGTAATATAATTTCTTTTGCTTCTGGAATTAAATGATATTCATTCATTTTAGTTTCTACTTCTTTGTGACAACGATCTTGATAGACACAGTAATGCTCTAGCTTTTTTTTGATTTCATCAACGGTAAAAGATTTTTTAAAATTCATAAAAAATACAATTTCTGTATTGAAAAGGTCGTTCTAAAATACAAAAAGGATGGATATTTAAAAATTGCCATCCTCTTTGTTTTTGGGTTTCTTGTTTCAATAGATATTCTTTGTTTGATCAATACTCATGTTAAGAAGAAACTATATTAGAAGTTGTTTTGCTTTGTATCCACATTTTAAATTGTGTAATTAAGTAGAATAAAATCGGTACAACTACTAAGGTTAGAAATGTTGCTACAAATAGACCATAAATTACGGTCCAAGCCAAAGGTCCCCAGAAAATAACATTGTCTCCACCAAAATAAATATTTGCATTGAACTCACTAAATAATGTAAAGAAATTAATATTTAGTCCGATTGCTAAAGGGATTAAACCCAAAATGGTTGTAATTGCAGTTAGTAAAACAGGTCGTAAACGTGCTCTACCTGCTTTCACAATACAATGAAATAATTCTTCTTTTGGCAAATATTGATCTTCCTCTAAGCCTAATTCGATTTTCTTTCTATCCATTAATAATTGAGCATAATCTAGTAAGACAACTCCATTATTAACAACTATTCCTGCAAGGGAAATAATTCCCATCATGGTCATCATTATTACAAAAGGAGCTCCAGAAATTACCAAACCACCGAAAACACCAATAAAGCTTAAAAATATCGCTAGCATGATAATTCCGGGTTTTGAAACTGAGTTAAATTGAAAAATCAAAATGAAGAATATCAATGCCAACCCTGTAAAAAATGCACCGACCAAAAAAGTCATTTGCTTTTCTTGTTCCTCTAATTGTCCTGTATAATCAATTTTAACTCCTTTCGGTAGTTCCTTAAAGTTTTTCATTTCTTCTCTAATATTACTAACAACTGCCCCGGCATCAGTTTCTCCTGGAGCTAATGCTGAATAAACAGTAACGACCCTTTTTATTTTTTTATGTTTTATGGCGCTAAATCCAGAATTGTTGTTTTGAGTTGCAACTGTAGAAACTGGAATTTCTTTTACTTTACCAGAAGCCATATCTCTGAAGATTATATTTTGGTTAAAAATGGCGCTTTTGTTGTACCTGTCTTTTTTATTAAAGCGGACATAAATATCATAGTCTTCACCGTCTTCTTTGTAAATACCAGCCTTATTTCCAAAGATAGAGGCTCTTAATTGTTGGCCTACTTGCCCTGAACTTACACCAAGTTCTCCAGCTTTTTTTCTATCTACAAGAACTTTCATGCCTGGCTTGTCTCTGTTTACGTCAATTTTTAATTCATCAATACCAGCAACACTCCTTGTATTAATATAGTCTCGCATTTTTTCTGCGGTACTAATTAACTCTGCATAATTATCACCTTGTAATTCAATATTTATAGGAGAGCCAACCGGAGGACCATTTGCATCTTTTTCAACAGAAATTAAAACCCCTGGATAAATTCCAACCAACTCGTTTTGAACTTTTTGACGTAATAATTCGCTGTCTAATCCTCTTCTAAATTTGTATTCTCTCATAGAAGCTGTAATCTTACCTTTATGAGGCATTTCTGCTGCAGAACCTCCGTCTGATTGAGGATTTCCTGCGCCTTCACCAACTTGAGAAACGATACTCTCTATCATAAAGTTATAATCGCCATCCATATAAAGGTCGCTATATAAAACTTTAGAAACTTTCTTTTCAATTAATTTTGTAATGGTGTTTGTCTTTTCGATGTCCGTTCCTTCAGGATATTCGATATAGACTATAATCTGATTTGGTTTGTTGTCTGGAAAAAATTCTACTTTCGTTCTTTGAGATTCTAAAGACATTCCAAAAGTTTTAAAAGCAATCATTAATAGAACAAATGTTCCTAGGGTTAATATATAAGGAGTCCAACCAGACAAAGCTCTTTTTAACTGTCTTTCATACCAAGACTCTAAACGGGGTAAAGTTTTATTTTGAAAACTATTTGCCCAACCTCTTAAAAACAATCTATATACCCAAAGCATAATTGCGGTAAAAATCATTAAAGTTCCCAGAGCACTATAGGTTCCACCAATTAAGAATATTATCATTCCTAAAAAAGCTATAATACTTGTAAGAATAATGATTTTTTTAATAGGCATATTTTTATCTTCTACACTCATAAATTGAGAAACTAATACCGAGTTAAAGAAGATAGCAACCAAAAGTGATGATCCTAGAACAGTTGATAAAGTAATTGGTAGTAGTTTCATAAAGTCTCCCATTATTCCTGGCCAAAGACCTAATGGTATAAATGCTGCAACTGTTGTTGCTGTAGAAATAATAATTGGAAAAGCAATTTCACTAATCCCTTTTTTAGCTGCATCAACTCTATTCATTCCTTCTTCGTCCATTAAACGATATACATTTTCTACAACTACAATTCCGTTATCTACCAGCATTCCGAGCCCCATAATTAAACCAAAAAGAATCATGGTGTTCATTGTGTAGCCTAAAAGGTTTAATATCATTAATGACATAAACATAGACATTGGAATAGCAAACCCAACAAAAACTGCATTTTTAAAACCTAGGAAAAACATTAAAACGACAACGACTAAAATAACTCCAAAAATGATATTATTTACCAAGTCGTCAACTTGACCAATTGTTTTTGGTGATTGATCGTTTGTAATGCTAACGTTTAAATCTTTCGGGAAACGATTTTTGACGGCATCATTTACAATAATTTGTATTTTTTCTGCAGCATCAACCATGTTTTTTCCAGCACGTTTTTTAACATCTAACATTACAACTGCTGCTCCTTTTTCTCTTGCATAAGTAGTTTTGTCTTTGTCTTTAAAAGATACTTTAGCAACATCTTTTAAGTAAACAGGATTGTTAAATTCAGATTTTATTACAAAATCTTCCAAAGCTGATGGTTTGTCAATTTCACCTATAATTCTAATTGTTCTTCTTTGTCCGCTTGTTATAAAATTACCAGCAGACATTGTTACGTTTCCATTACCAATTGAAGTTGTAATATCATTAAAACTAACTTTCGCAGCCATCATTTTATAAACATCTACTGCAACTTCAACTTCTTTATCTTGAGCTCCTCTAATATCAGCTTTTTTGATTTCCGGTAAATCTTCAATTTCATCTTGTAGATATTCACCAAACTCTTTTAGTTTGTGTACGGGGTAATCTCCAGAAATATTAATATTTAAAATGGGCATTTCTTCAGACATACTCAAGTTAAACACCTTTGGTTCTACTTTAGCACCATTGAATGTTGGCCAATCTTCACTCGATGTTTCAGTATCTATTTCGTCTTTAATTTTTTGTTTTGCTTGTTCAACAGAAATGTTTTCATCAAATTCTACAATTACAATAGAATAATCTTCTTGAGAGGTAGAGGTCACTTCTACAACATTGCTTACTGTTTTTACCTTGTCTTCTAAAGGGTCTGTAATTAATTTTTCTATATCTTCAGCGGTATTTCCAGGGTATACTGTACTTATGTAAATTTTAGTTTCTTTTACTTCCGGGAAATTTTCTCTAGCCATACTAAAATAAGCAGAGATTCCGTAGAAAAAAAAGACACCCATTATTGCGTAAATGGTTGTTTTGTTATTAATAGCCCAAGAAGATAATTTGAATTCTTTATCTACTTTCTTTTTTTGTTTTGTCATCATTAATGGATTTATTTATTAATAATTTTTACTGCCTGACCATTATTTACACTTCTAGCTCCTTCTTCAATAATTTCGGTTCCAACTGATAGGTTTTCTATAACTTCAATCAAATCACCTTGTGTTTTCCCCGTTTTTATTATAACCCTCTCTGCAACTGCTTCTTTGTTTTCTTTTTTGTTTTTAATGATGTATATGTATTGCTCACCATTAGAGTTTTCAGAAATAATACTTTGTGGTATTAAAATAGCATTGTTCTCTGTGTAGTCATTGATTTGAAGTTTTGCCGTTAAATTTGGTTTTATGTTCCCGTTTTTATTTTCAACAGAAACTTCAATTTTAAAAGATCTATTATTGGGGTTTATAAAGTTACCAACCTGTCTTATCGAACTATTTATAGTTCTACCAAGTACAGGAAATTCTACTGTAACACCTTTGTTTTGTGTAATACTTGTGATGTATCTTTCTGGCACTTCTGCCTCTATGTACATATTATTTAGGTTCAAAATTCTAAAAACTTCAGAGCCTTGTCCGGGTGCTATAACTGTTCCAGCTTCTTTCAGAACATTATCTATAACTCCAGAAAAAGGAGCTCTAATTGATGCTTTTGATTGTTGACTTTTAAGCTGTTCTAAAGAGTTTTTCTGAGATTCATAATTGGCTTTTGTTTGTAAAAATTGAATTTCCGATCCTATCTTTTGATTCCACAAACGTTTTTGACGCTCATAGGTCGTCTTAGCCAATTGCGTTGTTGCTGCCAGCTGAGCTACTTGATTCTTCAAACCACCATCATCAATAGTAGCTAATAATTCTCCTTTAGAAACTCGCTGTCCTTCTTTAACATATACTTTTTCTAAAATCCCTGGCATTTCTGGATAAATCAAAATATTTTGTTTTGTTTTAACATTTCCTTGAACCTCTAGGTAATGATTAAAAATTTCTTCTTTGGCTAGAATTGTAGTAATTAGTGGAAGTTTTTTGAGCGTATCTTTTTTAGAAATGGCCTTGTTTATTTTTTCTAAAGTTTTACTTATTCTTTCTAAATTAGTTGATATTTCTTTTTTCTTAGCAGTGAGTTCTTTTAAACTTCCTTTCGAAATTAAGTCTTCTATTGATGTTGCTTTTTTCTCTCCACAAGAGTTTAGAATAAGTGTAATTACGAAGATTGAATATATTTTTTTCATAGTTATTTAATTGGTAGGTTTAATGCGTTTTCTAATGAAGCTTTTTTAGCAATTACATCTAGCATAGACTGGATGTAATTTTGTTGTTGTGCGTATAATTGATTTTGTGCTTGTAATAAATCGAAACTAGATGAAATACCCTCAAAGAACTTGATACGTTGTTTTTTCTCTATTCTTTCTGCCAAACCAATATTTCTCTTAGCAGTAATGTAGCTCTCTATACTTAATTGATATTCGCTTTTTGCTTTTTCTGCCAATAAACTTAAGCGTTGTTTTGTTTCTTCTAATCTAGTATCTGCAGTTTCTAAAGCTATTCTTGCTTGAGCTGTTTTAGAACTTCCACCCAAACTACTAAAAATAGGAATGTTTAAACGAACCCCAAATTGAGATGATGCAAACCATTTTTGATTATTATCGAAGAAAGAAAAAGTATCTGAGAACCCAGAAAATCCGTAATTTACAAATGCTGATAAACTTGGCAACGCTTTGCTTTGTTCTAGCCTCATTAATAATCGTTTAGATTCTCTGTCATTTTCAGAAATTTTAAAATCAATATGGTTTGAAAAGTCAAAAGGGGCTGAAATCAGTTCTAAATTGATATTACCTTCTGTTAGAGAGTCAAGAGAATCAGTTAGTATTAATGTAGTTTCTATTGGACTTCCCATCGAAAGATTTAGCATTTTGTATGAAATACCTTTCATTCTTATCACACCATTCAACTGATTTTTTAAGTTTCCTAAAGTAATTTCTAATTGTTCGATATCTTCCTCTTCATTGAATCCATTCTCATATATTTTTTTAGCATCGCTTAAATTTTTTTCAAGAATTTTTATATTTCCTTTTAAAATATCAATGCTGTTTTCAGTAATTAAAACATTTCCGTATGCATTAATAACAGCTTCTCTAGTCTGTAACTCTGTCTTTTCGTTAGCTTGCTCAGAGATTTTTAAATAGGTTTTTGAAGCTTGTAAGCCAACTAAATAGGAACCGTTAAATAGTAACTGCTGAACCGTTAGAAAAGCATTGGCTCCTTGTTTCTTTCCGAAAACGAATACTTCATCAGTTCCATCTCCGTTAAAATCGGCTAAACTTACTTGTTGCTTTATCCAGTTTTGATACTCTACATTACCACTAATTTGAGGCAAACCAGTTGAAGTAGTCTCCCAAACTTTTTCCTGTGCAGATTTAATATCGTGTTTGGAAGCTTTGGTATTGTAGCTATTTTCAATAGCAAAGTCAACGGCTTCCTTAATAGACAGGCTTATTGTTTTCTCTTGTGCATTTGTTAATAAGAAAAAACAGGCACTCATACCTACCATGATTATTTTTTTCATATTTCTTTCTATTTCAGTTTTAATTGTTTTTCTAATTGCTGTTTTCCTTTTTCAGAACAAATTCCTCTCAAATGATACTCTAGATAATAATTCATGAGGGTTTTCATTGAATAATCATTGAGAGGGAATAGGTCTTTGTCTTTAATGCTAACCATTCCATTAAAATATATTCTAGAAATAAACTGTAAGTCAATATCAGTTCTATACAATCCAATTTCAATCCCTTTTTTTAAGTTTTTTATCACAAAATTTTGCATTACATGAAACTGTTTTTGCTTTAAAGAGGAATAAATTTTGGGGTAGTATTTTTGAAGTTGGTATTGAGGAGAAGACTTTTCATCTTTAAGATTCTCCATAACAAGTTTTTTTATTGAAAAAAGTTCATCAATTGGATTCATCTCTAACGCACAAATATGATCAATTCCAAAACAAATAGTATCAAACATGAAATGAGTAACAGCATCTACAAGTTCGGTTTTGTTTTTAAAATATTTGTATATTGTTTTTTTAGAAACGCCGAGACTTGTTGCGATTTCATCCATTGTAACACTTTTAAAACCTAAATTTAAAAAGAGCTCCTTTGATTTTTCTAAAATTTTATTTTTCATAATTTATCACTGCAAATGTACTCAAGGAAACTTTAGAAACAGATAAAGTTTCCAAAGTTTTAGTAATTTTTTAACATTTGTATTGAAATGTAAAATTTCTTTAAGCTACTTTTACAAAAAATTACAAAATTGGACATAACAAATTATCAAAAAGATTTTATTACTTATTTAGAATCTAAAAAGTGGATTAAAGAGCCTAAAAATCTATACGAGCCAATAGATTATATTCTAAAGCTAGGAGGCAAGAGAATGCGTCCTATTTTAACCTTAATGAGTTCAGATATTTTTACTGGAGAATATGAAAAAGCCATGCCAGCAGCCTTAGCGGTTGAGGTTTTTCATAATTTCACTTTAATTCATGATGATATAATGGATGATGCTCCTTTAAGAAGGGGGCAAGATACCGTGCATGAAAAATGGAATACGAATACTGGTATTCTTTCTGGAGACGCAATGTTAATTTTGGCTTACCAATATTTTGAAAATTACGAACCGATTATTTTTAGAAAATTAGCAAAATTATTCAGTAAAACTGCTTTAGAAGTTTGCGATGGACAACAATTAGATGTAGATTTTGAAACGAGAAGTGATGTAACTATCGACGAATACGTTAATATGATTCGTCTAAAAACTTCAGTTTTAGTTGCTGCAGCTTTAAAAATGGGAGCGTTAGTAGCAAATGCTGATGAAGAAAATGCAAACTTAATTTATGATTTTGGATTAAACCTTGGCTTGGCTTTTCAATTACAAGACGATTATTTAGATGCTTTTGGAAACCCTGATACTTTCGGGAAACAAGTTGGAGGTGATATTATAGAAAATAAAAAGACTTTCTTATATTTAAAATCCTTAGAAGTTGCAAATCTAGAAGATCAAAATAAATTACACTTTTATTACAATCAAAAATTAGATGATAATTCAATTAAAATAGCTGAGGTTACAAGAATTTTTAAGTCAAATGAAATTCCTCTTTTAATAAAAGAAGAAATTAAAAATTATACTGATAAAGCATTCCAAACTTTATCCTCTTTAAATGTATCAGAAAAAAAGAAGCAAAGGTTAAAAGAATTTGGACTTTGGTTGATGAATAGATCTGTGTAAACATTTTCTTGTAATTTTATGTGTTTAACTCAAAAATAATACTATATTTGTATACGTCAAACGGTCCCATAGCTCAGTTGGTTAGAGCATCTGACTCATAATCAGAGGGTCCTTGGTTCGAGCCCAAGTGGGACCACACTTTTTTTAATTTGTTTCAAAATTTCAATCTGGGGGGATGAAAAAGAAAGAAAAGATATTATTATCATTATGTATGACATTTGTATGTTATACCTATGGTCAGTTACCACCACCACCACCACCACCACCCAACTTGCCTGTAGATGGCGGTCTCTTTTTTTTAATTGCTTTAGCGATTATATATGGGGTGAAAAAAACTAGGAACTAGTTAACCTTGAAACATATTTACCAATGACATCAAATTCTAGGTTTACGGTGTCTCCTTGTGAAAGATATTTAAAGGTTGTATTTTCTATGGTATATGGAATAATCGCCACACTAAATTCATTTTCTTTTGAGTCTATTACAGTCAAACTTACTCCATTTACAGTCACAGACCCTTTCTCTATTGTAACATTCTTACTCAAAGAATCATAGCTAAAGGAAAAAATGGTACTTCCGTTTTCTTTTCTAATACGAGTACATATTGCTGTCTGATCTACATGTCCCTGAACAATATGTCCGTCTAGTCTGTCTCCTAATTTCATGCCTCGTTCTAAGTTTACGTAACTAGATGTAGCCAAATTACCAATATTCGTTTTGCGCAATGTTTCTTTAATTGCTGTAACTGTATATTCATCATTTTTGATGTTTACAACAGTTAAACAAACCCCATTGTGAGCAACACTTTGATCAACTTTTAATTCATTGGTAAAGTTACATTCAATCGTTAAATGAATATTATCTTGTTCTTTAACGATTTTTTTAATGATGCCAAGTGTTTCTATGATTCCGGTAAACATATCTGTAAAATTTAGTTACTTTTGTAAAATCCAAAAATAGGAATAATACAATGGTAATGATGAATAAATCTGATAAAATTATAGTTGGTATTTCAATAGGAGATCTAAATGGAATCGGTATAGAGGTCATTTTAAAAACTTTTCAAGATAATAGAATGTTAGATTTTTGCACTCCGCTTATTTTTGGGAATACAAAAGTTATTTCTTTCCATAAGAAAGCATTAAATATAGAGACTCCTATTCATGGAATTACGTCATTAAATCAAATACATCATAATAAGATTAATGTATTAAATATTTGGAAAGAAGAGGTCTCTATTAATTTAGGCAAAGCCTCTGTAGAATCTGGTGAGTATGCAGCAAAATCTCTTGAAAAAGCGGTTTCTTCTTTAAAAGATAAAAAGATAGATGTTTTGTTAACGGCACCTATCAATAAAGAAACAATTCAGTCAGATAGTTTTAACTTCCCCGGACACACTGAGTATTTAGAGGATAAACTAGAGGGTGAAAGTTTGATGATTTTAATGACCGACAACTTAAAAATAGGACTTATTACAGGGCATATTCCAATTTCAAAAGTAGCAGAAACAATTACACCCTCCTTAATCAAAGACAAAGTAGAAACAATGTATTGCTCACTTGTTGAAGACTTTGGAATTAATAAGCCAAAGATTGCTGTTTTATCATTAAATCCTCATAGTGGAGATAAAGGTGTTATCGGTAAAGAAGATGATGAAATTATAAAGCCTACAATCGATCAAATTGCAGATTCTGGTAAGTTGGTTTTTGGACCTTATGCTGCCGACGGATTTTTTGGTTCAGAGGCATACAAACAGTTTGATGGTGTTTTGGCAACTTATCATGATCAAGGACTGGCCCCTTTTAAAGCTTTGTCATTCGGAAATGGAGTAAATTACACAGCAGGTTTGAGTGAGGTGAGAACCTCTCCAGATCATGGTACGGGATTTGATATCGCAGGCAAAAATATAGCAAACCCTTCTTCTTTCACAGAGGCACTGTTTACTGCAATTAAGATTTTTAAAACAAGAAAAGAATATAAGGAACTATCAAAAAGACCTCTTTTCGTAAAGTAGAAAACTTTTATTTTAATAAGATTGTAAAATAATATTTTTTTATATATTTGCACGCTCAATCAATGTTTGATAATGAAAGACTTAAAAAAATTCAACATACAATTTGTAGGATTAAAAGAAGGAACTCATTTATTTGAATATGAAATTGATAACACGTTCTTTGAAGCTTTTAATTTTGATGAATTTCAAAGTTCATCAATAAAAATAACATTAGATTTTGTAAAGAAAAGTACATTATTTGATCTAACATTTACAGCAAACGGCGCAGTAGAAATTCCATGTGATTTAACAAGCGAGTTGTATCATCAGAACATTCAGTCTGTTTTGCCATTAGTTGTAAAATTTGGACCCGAATTTAATGATGATAATGAGGAAATATTAATATTACCTCGTGAAGCTTTTGAGTTTAATGTTGCTCAATTTATTTACGAACTGATAGTGTTGTCGGTTCCTAACAAAAGAGTTCATCCAAATGTTTTAGATGGAACAATGGATTCTATTGCATTAAATAAGCTAAAAGAATTAGAAATTAAAGAAGAAAAAACGGATCAAGAAACAGACCCAAGGTGGGACAAATTAAAGAATTTAACAACAGAAAATAATACATAAAATGGCACATCCTAAAAGAAAGATATCTAAAACTAGAAGAGATAAGAGGAGAACACATTACAAAGCAGCTTCTCAGCAAATAGCGACAGATCCTACAACAGGAGAGGCGCATTTATACCACAGAGCTCACTGGCATGAAGGTAAATTATACTACAGAGGACAGGTAGTATTAGAATCAGCATCAGCAGAAGCATAGTGGAACATAATAATTCTTTAAAAACCCTCGTAATTGAGGGTTTTTTTGCGTTTTACAGCTAAAAAATCTATTTTTTGATGATTTTTACCTGAAAAAGTGAAATTAATTTCACTACTTTTGAAGCTTGTAACAATATAGAAAATATCTATAATTATGACTAAAATTACTGCAGCAATTTCAGCAGTTGGGAAATATGTTCCTGAATATGTTCTAACAAACAAAGAGTTAGAAACTATGGTAGAAACAAATGACGAGTGGATTACCAGTAGAACCGGTATTAAAGAGAGAAGAATTTTAAAAGGAGAAGGTTTAGGTACTTCGTTCATGGCAATAAAAGCAGCAGAAGATTTATTACAAAAATCAAAAACCAATCCAGCCGAAATAGATCTCGTAATTGTAGCAACTGCCACACCAGATTTACCAGTGGCATCAACAGCATCTTATGTAGCGTCAGAAATTGGAGCAACCAATGCTTTTGGCTATGACCTTCAAGCAGCCTGTTCTAGTTTTTTATATGGAATGTCTAATGCTGCAAGCTATATTGAATCTGGGAGGTATACTAAAGTATTATTAATAGGGGCAGATAAAATGTCTTCAATAGTAGATTACAAAGATAGAGCTACTTGTATTATTTTTGGTGATGGAGCAGGTGCTGCCTTATTTGAACCAAACAATGAAGGTTTAGGCCTGCAAGATGAGTATTTAAGGAGTGATGGAATTGGGCGAGATTTTCTAAGAATAGAAGCAGGAGGCTCAATTATGCCAGCAACAACTCAAACGATTAAAGAAAATAAACATTTCATATACCAAGAAGGAAAAACTGTTTTCAAATATGCAGTTTCTAATATGGCAGACGTTGCTGAAAAAATGTTAACCAGAAATCATCTTAAAGAAGAAGATATTCAATGGTTGGCAGCGCATCAGGCTAACAAAAGAATTATTGAAGCAACTGCAAACAGAGTAGGAGTTACCTCAGAAAAAGTAATGATGAATATACACAGGTATGGAAATACAACATCCGCAACCATACCGCTTTTATTAGCGGATTATGAGCGTCAATTAAAAAAAGGAGATAATTTAATTTTTGCTGCATTTGGTGGTGGCTTCACATGGGGAGCTGCTTTCGTGAAATGGGCATATAATTCATAAATACAACAACTAAATAATAAGAAGTATGGATATTAAAGAAATTCAAAATCTTATAAAATTTGTAGCTAAATCTGGTGCAAGCGAGGTAAAGTTAGAAATGCAAGATGTGAAGATTACAATTAGAACGGGTGCTGGTAAAACAGAAACGACAATTTTACAAGCAGCGCCAATGGCAGGAATGCCTCAAGTTACAGCTCCTGCAGCTCCACAAGTAGCTTCTTCTGAAGTAGCTGCTCCTGTTCAAGTTGAGAGTGACGATGCTAAATACATCACAGTGAAATCTCCAATAATTGGAACATTTTACAGAAAACCTTCCCCAGACAAACCTAATTTTGTTGAAGTAGGTTCAGAGGTATCTGTTGGAGATATTGTTTGTGTTATTGAGGCAATGAAACTATTTAACGAGATTGAATCTGAAATTTCAGGAAAAATAGTAAAAATTTTAGTAGATGATTCTTCACCTGTAGAATTTGATCAGCCTTTATTTTTAGTAGATCCATCTTAGTCTAATTAGATGTTCAGAATTAGATTTCCAAAATCTATTAATTATCTAAATAACGAATTTAATAAAGATGTTTAAAAAAATATTAATTGCCAACAGAGGAGAAATAGCACTTCGTGTTATTAGAACCTGTAAAGAAATGGGTATTAAAACTGTTGCAGTATATTCTACTGCAGATGCTGAGAGTTTGCACGTTAGATTTGCAGATGAAGCAGTTTGTATTGGACCAGCTCCTAGTTCCGAATCCTACTTAAAAATGTCAAATATAATTTCAGCTGCAGAAATTACAAATGCAGATGCAATTCATCCAGGGTACGGTTTTTTGTCAGAAAATGCTAAGTTTTCTAGATTATGTGAAGAGCATCACATTAAGTTTATTGGAGCTACCGGAGAAATGATAGATCAAATGGGAGACAAGGCAAATGCAAAATCGACCATGATTGCTGCGGGTGTGCCATGTGTTCCTGGAAGCGAAGGTGTTATTGTAGATTTCGAAAATTGTAAAAAAGTTGCCAAAGAAACTGGGTATCCTGTAATGTTAAAAGCATCTGCAGGAGGTGGAGGAAAAGGAATGCGTGCTGTCTGGAAAAAAGAAGATTTAAAAGAAGCATGGGATTCTGCACGACAAGAGTCTAAAGCAGCCTTTGGAAATGATGATATGTACATGGAGAAGCTTATTGAAGAGCCAAGACATATTGAAATTCAAATTGTTGGAGATTCTTTTGGGAAAGCATGTCACCTATCAGAAAGAGATTGTTCTGTTCAGCGCCGTCACCAAAAGTTAACTGAAGAAACACCCTCCCCTTTTATGACTGATGATTTGAGGAAAAGAATGGGAGATGCAGCTGTAAAGGCTTCTGAATATATTAAATATGAAGGAGCAGGAACTGTTGAGTTTTTGGTAGACAAGCATAGAAATTTCTACTTTATGGAAATGAATACTCGAATTCAAGTAGAACACCCAATTACAGAAGAAGTTGTTAATTATGATTTGATTAGAGAACAAATTCTAGTTGCAGCGGGTGTGCCAATTTCTGGTAAAAATTACCTTCCGAAAATGCACTCTATAGAATGTAGAATTAACGCAGAAGATCCTAATAATAATTTTAGACCAGCTCCAGGGAAAATAACAACGTTTCATGCTCCAGGAGGTCATGGTATTCGAATTGATACCCATGTGTATGCCGGTTATATGATTCCACCAAATTACGATTCTATGATTGCGAAGTTAATTACAACTGCTCAATCTAGGGAAGAGGCAATTAATAAAATGAAACGGGCTTTAGATGAGTTTGTAATTGAAGGTATAAAAACAACAATACCATTTCATAGACAACTAATGGATCATCCCGATTACGTTGCAGGAAACTATACAACGAAATTTATGGAAGATTTTAAAATGAAATAAAAATATATTTTAGTTTTAAATAGACCTATAAAAAAGAGAATACGATCGTATTCTCTTTTTTTATGGGTCTGAATTTTCTAGTATTAAATTTCTACCCTTTCAATAGATCCTAAATTTTTGTGCAGATTTATATTCTTTTTAAAAGAAATTAATAGGTATTATTTAGTACATCCTGAGTTTGGTGCAAAAGAGTTTTGAAGCTTAAGACTTTTTTCTTTTTTTGTTCCTGTTATTTAATTTGTAAGTATAACTTAAAACAACATACCTTCCTAAACTTTCCAAATTGGTTTCTTCAAAAAAGTTTTGAGTACTTCTTCTAAAAACATCAATATTTCTATTTAATAAATCGATTAATACTAATTTAATAATGTTATTATTTTTAGACAATGAATAAGATACTGCTGCATTCCAAATAGGAATTTTCTGCATAATTGAAAAACTATTATCCGCATAAACAATATAATCTAACTGTGTGTTTACATTCAATCTTTTGGTAATATCAAAATCAATCATTCCAAAATATTTTTGAGTAGTAAACTTTCTATTTAAATCTTTTTCAATAGAAAAATTTGTATTATTAATTCTGTAAGTAGCCCCTGCTTTAAGATCTACAATGTGTTTTTTGTTATTCTGAACAATTAAATTAACCAAATAATCTTGAGAAACCACTCTATTTAATTCAAAATTAACAACTGAATTTGCTGCATTATAAGAGAATTTATTTTTCAAGCCAAATCTCAATCCGATGCTATTTACTTTTTTACTGAAATTAGCTACGCCATTAAAACGAGTTTTTATACCGCTATTCTGATAACTTCTTAGTCTAATAAAATCCTCATTTATGGTTATATTTCTGATAATTGCATTTTTCGAATTTTGATATTGTAATCGTCCATTAAAACTGACTGAAGATTTAAAATCATGCACATTTGCAGTCAATAAAAAAGAGTTTACTTTTTCTGTTTTTAAATCTGGATTTCCCGTAGTTATTGAAAAAGGATTTAAATCATTAAAAAAAGGATTTGTTTGGTTTGCTCTAGGAGCCCTAATTTGTTTTTTATAAACAAATCTAATTTTTTTTCCTCTTTTTGGTTTATACTGCAGGAGAAAATAGGGATTTAAATACTGTTCTTCTCTGTAGAATTTTACCTTATCTATTTCACCAAAACTTCTTTGTAAAGTTTGATGTTCTATACCCGAAGAAATATTTAAAGTAGATTTATTGTAACTGTGAGAAAACTTAGTTTTAAAACTACTTTCAGAATATTTATATCTATATACTATGAAATCTTCAACAGTTGTCGTTTTTATTGTTTTTCTGAATTGGTTAGTGTATTCTTTTCCAGATAAAAATTGTGATGAAGCTTCAGAATTTAAATAATGGTTTCCTCCTAATGGCTCTGTATATTTAAATTTTACATATATATTAGAGGAATTAATATCTTCATCTTTTAATATCTCAAAATTTGTTTTAAAAGGACTGTCAGTATTAATATTTCTAGTGATAAAAGTATTTTGATTATTATTTCTTTGATAATTATTAAATACTGTATGAAAGCCAACGCTAAAACTTCTTCCTTTTTTTTGTAATTTTTGATAATAGTTTAATTTTAAATTACCGTATTTTTTAAGATTTAAATTTGAAGATTGATTATTATTTGTTGTTACCAACTCATCACTGGTATTAAAAAACATTCCTTCTCTATTTATATTAGAAGTCATGTTGTGAGAATAAAATTTACCGCTAATTCTTATGCTATTGATTTTATTTGATTTATTGTTATAGTTGAAATTTAAATTGTGATTATCTGATGTATTTAAATAAGTATTATCTGACCTATAATTAAAATTATTGGTGTTTGAAAAGAAGATTCTTCCTGTGTTAGAAATACCACTATTTTCTGAAAGATTATAAAAATAATCTGCATTTAAGGATTCCTTTTTCGTAATCTCTTTTCCATAATGAATTCCTGCAACAGTTGTTTTTAAGAATCCACTTAAATTCTTTTGAGGTTCTATAAAATCAGTTTCAGAATCATCATCTGAATCATCTGAAATTCCATTTACATTTTTTAAAAACCCCTGAATATTAGAACCAGTTACGTTTATATTATTAAATTTACCAATTACTGATAACTGCGATTCCGAGTTAAATTGATTATAATTAAGATTGCTAAAATATCTATTGTCTAAACCTAAGCCCAAAGCTGCTTTCCCAAAACCTTGTTTTTTATTTGTTTTTTTTAAAGTGAAATTGATAACAACTTCTTTGTTCCCATCATTAATTCCGGTTAATTCTGCTTCGTCACTTTTTTTATCTATAACCTCAATTTTCGCAATTATATCTGCAGAAAAATTTTTCAGTACTATAGATGGATCTCCTCCAAAAAACTCTTTTCCGTCAATAAAAATTTTATTTACAGTAGTTCCTTGTGCTATGATTTTTCCTTCTTCAATTTCAATTCCTGGAAGTTTATTCAATAAGCCTTCAATATTATCATCATAGTTTATTTTAAAAGAAGTAGCGTTAAAACTCACGGTATCTTTTTTTATTTGAATGGGAATAACAGCAGAAATTACAATCTCATCTAAAACACTCACATCTTCTTTTAATACGATGGTTTTTAAATCTATGAGTTGATTTTTATAAATAAGTTTTTTTGAATACGATTTAAAACCTATTAGATTTAACTGAATGAGAACTGTATCTTTCGGAATATCTTGTAACAGAAAGTTTCCTATTTCATCTGTGTTTGTATAACTGAGAAAAGTTGAATCTTTTGGATTTAAAAGTGCCACAGAAACCATTTCTAAAGGAACCTTTATTTCATTCGTAATATTCCCCTTTATACCTTTGAATTGACTCTGTAATTTTAAGGATAAAACTATCATTAAAAAAAGAGATATTGATTTCAAATAACGACGGTATTTGTTTGGTTTCAAACTCATTTTTCTTAGACTTTCTTGAAAATAGAAGGTTTAATTAATTAAAGTATTTTATTTTAGAAGAATTAAAGAGAATCATACAGTCTCTACTTCATCGCTTAGATATTATTTACTAATTTTTAAATAGTAAATATGATTCTTTAAATTTTCATTTGCTACTCCAATGTTACCCAATAAAAAACTATTAAAGATTAGAGTTTTTCAATATCTATATATTTCTTTCAAAAAAGCATGTAAAACTGCTCTAAGACATACGTGTGAGCTATAAAAGCAAAAAACCGTTGAAAATCAAAGATTAACAAAGGTTGTTGTACTGAAGATGAGATTTAGCTATGCTGAGTCCTTGAATCAACATTTTCAAAAAAGCCGACGCAATTGCGGCGCTAATTTTTTATTTTCTTGTACTCACTAAAGTAAGCTTGATTGGTTCCTGAAAACAAAAAAGCCGAAACGTACGTTTCGGCTTTTTATCTGTACTGAAGATGGGACTTGAACCCATACGGGCATTACTGCCCACTGGATTTTAAGTCCAGCGTGTCTACCAATTCCACCACTTCAGCATTGGAATAATTTTAGAATAGAGCGAAAGACGGGATTTGAACCCGCGACCCCCACCTTGGCAAGGTGATGCTCTACCCCTGAGCTACTTTCGCAGTCACTATTTTAATGAACTTCAACCCTTCAACTGACAAACAATATTATCTAATTATTAGAGCGCTGCAAATATAATCAGTTTTGTTTATCTGGCAAATACTTTTTGCTTTTTTTAATCACTTTTTTTAAGTTTTAAAGCATTCTTTTTTGGTAATTAAATATTTTATTTTTTTAAAAAAAATATCTAGAAATTGCGAACTTAAAATTAGATTTTAAAAGATTATGGAATAAAATAATAATAATAATGAGCTCCATTAAATACAGAACTCATTATTATTAGTAGGTTCATTTTTAAAGTTACCCAAAAATTATTTTGCTGCTGTATATCGTTTTGCAACCTCGTTCCAATTAATTACATTGAAAAAAGCATTGATATAGTCGGGTCTTCTATTTTGGTAGTTAAGATAGTATGCATGTTCCCAAACATCTAATCCTAAAATAGGAGTCCCTCCACATGTTACACCAGGCATTAAGGGATTGTCTTGATTAGGAGTAGAACACACTTCTACTTTTCCTCCTTCATGAACACATAACCAAGCCCAACCAGAACCAAATTGCGTGGCTGCAGCATTAGAAAAAGTGTCTTTAAAAGCATCAACAGATCCAAATTCAGCCTCTATAGCATCCAATAATTCTCCTGATAATTCTCCTTTATCATTTGGGTTCATAACAGACCAAAATAATGAGTGATTGTAAAAACCACCACCATTATTTCTAACACCGCCATTGCTCATGTCTAAATTAGTAAGAATATCTTCAATAGATTTTCCTTCTAAATCTGAACCTGTAATTGCTCCGTTTAATTTTGTTGTATATCCGTTATGATGTTTAGAATGGTGAATCTCCATTGTTCTCGCATCAATATTTGGTTCTAAGGCATCATAAGCGTATCCTAATTCTGGTAATTGAAAAGCCATTTTTTATATTTTTAGTATTAATATTAATTTAAAGTGCTGTAAAATTAATCATAAAAACACGGTTTTACAAGAAGTTTAGGTTTTGATAATTTATTGCAGTATCAATAAGATTTATTCTCCATATTTCTTCATGAATTCCTCTACTTCACAAACCATTTTTTTGCTCCCACAAATGAAGGGAACTCTTTGGTGTAATTCACTGGGTTTCACATCCATAGTTCTTACATAACCGTCAGAGGATTTTCCATTTGCTTGTTCTGCAATAAAGGCCATTGGATTGCATTCATACAACAAACGTAATTTTCCATTCGGATTTCGAGAACCTTTAGGATACATATAGATTCCTCCTTTAATCATATTTCTATGAAAATCAGATACTAAAGAACCAATATATCTACTAGTATAAGGTCTGTCTCCCTCTTCTTCCTGACAATATTTTATGTATTTTTTTATTCCCAAAGGAAAATCTAAATAATTCCCTTCATTTACAGAATAAATACTCCCATTTTCTGGAAACTTCATGTTCGGGTGAGACAAATAAAAAGTTCCTATTGCAGGGTTTAATGTAAAGCCGTTCACACCGTCACCAGTGGTGTAAACAATCATTGTAGAGGTTCCATAAACCACATAGCCAGCTGCAATTTGGGCACTACCTTTTTGTAAAAAATCTTCTAGTTGAACAGGGCTTCCAATAGGGGTTACCCTTCGGTAAATAGAAAAAATAGTTCCTACAGAAACGTTCACATCTATATTCGAAGAGCCATCTAAAGGATCAATTAATACTACATATTTATTTTGATGATTTTCATCAATACTGTTAATACTTATATACCGATTTTCCTCTTCGCTTGCGATACCACAAACAATATTTCTACGTGATAAAGTTTGAATAAATTTGTCATTTGCGTAAACATCTAATTTTTGTTGATCTTCCCCTTGAATATTTGTTTCTCCGTAAGCTCCAATGATATCAACTAAGCCCGCTTTATTTACCTCATGATTTACAACTTTAGCCGCCAATCTTATAGAGTTTAAGAGACTCGATAATTCACCCGAGCTGTACTTAAAAGCATGTTGATTTTCAATAATAAATTCACCTAAAGTTTGTTTTTTTCCTTTCATTTTTCAAAATTTTCTAATTTGATTACAAATATCCAAACTTTTTTCGAGTTACTACAACGATTTCGTAATTATATTCCATATAAAATTTTAAACAAAAGACCAATACCTGTAAAAAATATTTAAATATTTTTGGTCGAAATCTAAAAAACTATCTTTGATAAAAATTTTAAATAAATGGATTTTATTATAAGACGAGGACAGGCAAAAGACATGCAATCTGTGTTGGATTTAATCACAGAATTAGCAGTTTTTGAAAAAGAACCAGATGCCGTAGATATAAGCGTAGATGATTTGGTAAAAGATGGTTTTTCTGAAAACCCAAAGTTTAAAATTTTTGTTGCAGAACAAGAGCGTGAAATTATTGGTATTGCCCTATTTTATGAGCGATTTTCTACTTGGAAAGGAAGAACAATTCACTTAGAAGATTTAATAGTTACTAAAAATAAGCAAAAGATTGGTGCAGGAAAGGCATTGTATACTGCTGTTTTAAAATATGCTTATGACCATGAATACAACAGGGTTGCCTGGGAGGTAATAGATTGGAATAGCAATGCAATAGACTTTTATAAAAGTACTGGTGCCACTTATTTAAACGATTGGTCTGTAGTACAAATGAACAAAGAAAACTTAGCGAAATTTATTCAAAATAGTTAAAATGAAGATTTTTAAATTTGGTGGTGCTTCAGTGAAAGACTCTGAGAGCATAAAAAATGTAACTCGAATTTTACAAAGCGAGGGAACAGAAAATACATTGGTTGTAATCTCTGCAATGGGTAAAATGACAAATGCATTCGAGGAAGTCATAGATGCTTACTATGCCAACAAAGAGGATTTATCTCAAAAATTAAGCATAATTGAAGACTTTCATAAAACCATTATAAATGATTTATTCGATAAAGGAGATAGCATATATGAAGAAATTGACATCCTTTTGGGAGAGTTAAGTTGGTTTTTAGCAAGAAATACTTCGCGAAGATATAATTACGTCTATGATCAAATTATTTGCTTTGGAGAATTATTATCAACTAAAATCGTAAGTGCTTATTTATTAAAAACAGGAATTCTGAATACTTGGTTTGATGTTCGGAATTACATAAAGACAGATAGTAATTACAGAGATGCAAAAGTAGATTGGGAGCTAACAAAAGAAATTATTAGCAATAAATTAGATGCTTCTAAATTAAATATTACACAAGGGTTTATTGCAGCAAACGACACCGAAAATACGACTACTTTGGGTAGAGAAGGTTCTGATTATACCGCTGGTATTTTTGCATATTGTTTAAATGCAGATAGTGTTACCATTTGGAAAGATGTTCCTGGAGTTTTAAACGCAGACCCACGAGTGTTTCCAAAGACAACTTTGCTAGCACAAATTTCTTATGAAGAGGCTATAGAAATGGCGTTCTATGGTGCTTCAGTAATTCATCCAAAAACACTACAACCGCTAGAAAGAAAAGAAATTCCGTTATTGGTACGTTCTTTTATAAATCTTGAAGAAACCGGAACAAGGGTAACTAAAGGAGCAAGATTAGTGCCTTATACACCTTGTTTTATTGTAAAGAAAAATCAGATTTTAGTTTCTATTTCTGCATTAGATTTTTCTTTTATGGTAGAAAATAATATCAGTTATATTTTTCAGAAATTACATGAGTATCAGTTAAAAGTGAATCTAATTCAGAATTCTGCCATCAGTTTTTCTGTTTGTATAGACAATAAATTTAATATGTTTGATGCCTTTTATGATGAGTTAAAAACTCAATTTAAAATAGACGTTCAGAAAGGGGTAGATCTATATACGATTCGTCATTTTGATGAAAAAGCTATTCTAGATATTGAAGCAAAAGGAAAATCCCTTCTAACACAAGTTAACAAAGAAACCTCACAAATTGTCGTGAATCCAAATTAAAAAAAGTACAGTTTCAAATTTTTTAGTAAGTTTGTATAAAGCTCTAAAAAGAACTTATGGCATTGGTAACATCTAAAGAGATTGCTCAAGTAATTGGTTTGCATAAGTTTGGGTTTCTGGGCACTTTTATTGGATGGATCTTGTTAAAAATACTTCGTATTTCTGCCATCAACAGAATTTATGAGAATAATAAAAATAAGTCGAATTTAGATTTTTTAAACGGTGTTTTAGAGGATTGTAATATCAAATTTGAAATACCAGAAGAAGATTTAAAAAGAATTCCAAAAGAGGGGCCTTTCATTACAATTTCGAATCATCCTTTAGGGGGAATCGATGGTGTTCTATTATTGAAACTTCTGATTGAAAAAAGAACAGATTATAAAATTATCGCTAATTTTTTATTGCATCGAGTTGCTCCTTTAAAGCCTTATGTGATGCCAGTTAATCCTTTTGAAAATAGAAAAGATGCAAAATCTAGTGTTTCAGGAATCAAAAGTGCACTATTACATTTAAGAGCGGGTAAACCTTTGGGTATTTTTCCTGCAGGGGAAGTTTCTACTTATAAAGAGGGAAAATTGAATGTGGATAAGCCTTGGGAAGAAGGTGCTGTTAAATTGATTAAAAAAGCAAACGTTCCAATAATACCTATTTATTTTCATGCAAAAAATAGCTGGCTTTTTTATTTTTTATCAAAAATTTCGGATACTTTAAGAACTGCAAAACTACCTTCAGAAGTAATTTCACAAAGAGGCAAGGTGATTAGAGTAAGAATCGGAAAACCAATTTCTGTGAAAGATCAAGATGCTTATAGAGAAATGCCAGCCTTTTATGAATTTATCAGAAAGAAAACCTATATGTTGGCCAACCCTTTCGAGAAAGCACATAAAATACTTTCCCCTAAAAACATCAAAATAAAAAAAACAGTAAAAAAAATTACTGCACAAAAAAATTCAACATTATTTATAAAGGAAGTTGAAGCTTTGAGAAAGGCAGAAGGTAGATTGTTAGAAAGCAAAAGCTATGAAGTTTTTTTTGCAAATGCAAAAGATATTCCGCATTTGTTATATGAAATCGGCAGATTACGTGAAATTACTTTTAGAGATGTCGGAGAAGGCACCAACAAATCGATTGATCTAGATAAATATGATACTTATTATTATCATATGTTTTTATGGGATAGTACCAAAGAGTGTCTTGTTGGAGCATATAGGATGGGGCTTGGTGGAGAAATTTTTAAGAATTACGGTATCAATGGTTTTTATGTACATACTCTTTTTAGAATAGAACCTGAATTGCATCAAATGATGGAGAATACTATAGAAATGGGGCGTGCCTTTATTATTAAAGAATACCAACAAAAGCCCATGCCACTTTTTTTATTATGGAAAGGAATTGTACATGTAACATTGCGCTACCCCAAATACAAGTATTTAATGGGAGGAGTTTCTATCAGTAATAAATTTTCAGAATTCTCAAAATCGTTAATGATAGAGTTTATGAAATCTCATTATTATGACCCCTATATTGCACAATATATTCATCCAAAAAAAGAATATAAGGTAAAATTAAAAGATGGAGACAAAGATTTTGTTTTTGATGCCACCAAAGCAGATTTGCAAAAATTTGATAAAATTATTGATGAAATTGAGCCTGGTGTTCTTCGAATTCCGGTTTTGATAAAAAAATATGTCAAGCAGAATGCTCGTTTAGTCGCTTTTAATGTAGATCCCAAATTTAACAATGCGGTAGATGGATTAATGTATATTAAGGTCTCAGAGATTCCAGAAAGCACCGTAAAACCAGTTATGGAAGAATTTCAAGCGGAACTAGAGCGTAAAATGACAGAGCTATAGAGCGTATTTATTTTTTTTGAATTTAATATCAAGTCACAAGGAGTTTTTTGTAAGAGAAATAGCTGAAATGTTTTGTATTACCTGACAAAAATGCAGGTATTGTACTTGGTATAGTTTTCGCTTCTATAAGTTCATAAAACGACAAGAATGAAAACTTTTTTAAAAATAGTATTATTAGCTTTAGCGGTATCAATTTTATCAAATACGTTGCCTGGGATTTCAGTTGAAGATTATGTGTCTTCAATTATTGTTGCTGTGGTAATATCCCTTCTGAATATATTTGTTCGCCCCCTTTTAATTTTTTTCACTCTACCAGCAACCATTATTACTTTAGGCTTATTTCTTTTCGTTATTAATGCATGTATTGTTTTATTAGCAGATCAATTAGTTGATGGATTCGAAGTTTCAGGTTTTTTCACAGCGTTATTATTCAGTGTTTTATTGTCTGTTTTTAGGTCTGCATTATTTTCATTTTTAAAATGAAGATTCTAAATATAGAATAACCAAACAAAAATACTGAAATAGAAGTATTTAAGATTTGTACAAACAATTAAAATGATTAAGTTTGCACTCGATTTTTTAAAGAATAAGAGAATAAGAAATGAATATTACAAAAGAAAACATAGACGCGTTAAACGCAGTTGTAAAAGTTGATATCGTTGCTGATGATTATCAATCAAAAGTAACACAGCAATTAACTGATTATCGTAAAAAGGCAGATGTTCCTGGTTTTAGAAAAGGACATGTACCAATGGGAATGATAAAAAAGCAATATGGGAAATCTATCATGATAGATGAGGTTAATAAGCTTTTACAAGAATCTTTAAATACGTTTTTAGCTGAAGAAAAATTAGATATTTTAGGAAATCCTATTCCAAGAATGAAAGAAGATTTTGATTGGACTGCTGAAACTTTTTCTTTTGAATTTGAATTAGGTTTAGCCCCAAAATTTGATGTAGATTTAAAATCTAAAAAGAAAGTTACTCAATATAATATTGTAGCAACCGATGAATTAATTGATGAAGAGGTTAAGAATATTCAAAATCGATATGGTAAAATAAGTCCTTTAGATGAAGCTACCGAACATTCTAAAATAACAGGAACTTTTGTCAACGAGGAGAACGAAATCAACAAAAAATCTACATTTTTAGCAACCGACCTTAAGGGAAAGAAAAACGAGAAGAAAATAATAGGAGCAAAGGTAGGTGATGTAATTGAGTTAGGAAGTAAGAAATTATTTAAAGACGATCATAAATCAGAACAACACTTGGGCGTTTCTCACGATTTAGACGTTAAAGTTTCTTTTACTGTAGAAGAAATTACAGAAACAGAACCAGCAGAGTTAGACAAAGAATTATTTGATAAATTATTTTCTGACGGAAGTGTAAACTCTGTAACTGAATTAAGAGTAAAGATTAAAGAAGATGCAGAAAAGCAGTTTCAACAACAAGGAGATCAACATTTATTAAATGCAATAACTGAGCATTTAGTTGAAAATACAAAATTCGATTTGCCGTCAGATTTCTTAAAAAAATGGTTGGCAACTGCTGGAGAAAAAGAATTGTCTTCTGATGAAGCAACTGCAGAGTATGAGAAGTCTGAGAAAGGATTGCGTTATCAATTAATCGAAGGAAAGATTATGAAAGATAATGACATAAAATTAGATTATGCAGAATTGGTAGACTATGCAAAAGGATTTATTCGAACTCAAATGGCTCAATTTGGAAACATGAATCCTGAAGAAAAAGAATTAGATGATATTGCTGGCAGAATACTTCAAAATAAAGAAGAAGCTCAGAAGTTACAATCTCAATTAATGAGTCAAAAATTATTGACTTTTTTCAAAGAGAACATGAATTTTAAATCCAAAGAGCTTTCTTATGAAGACTTCATTAAAGAAGTTTACAAGTAACACCCAAGTATTCATTTTTTTTATTATTGAATCAAAGACGAAAACAAAAATTTAAAAAATAAATAGTTTCAAACCTGAATTGTTAAATTCAGGTTTTTTTAGGAACTAACTGAAACATAATAGTTATAAATTGTTCTTATATTTACCATATTAAATTTAAAACAGAATCAAGAAATGGATTACGGAAAAGAGTTCGAAAAATACGCAACAAAACATCACGGTATAAATAGTACATATTTTGGTAAAATTACAAGTAGTTTAACACCATATATTATGGAAGAACGTCAGATGAATATCACTCAAATGGATGTTTTTTCTCGTTTGATGATGGATAGAATTATCTTTTTAGGAACAGGTATTAATGACCAAGTGGCGAATATAATTCAAGCTCAACTACTGTTTTTAGAAAGTGTAGATGCTAATAAAGACATTTCAATATACATCAATTCTCCCGGTGGTGGAGTTTATGCAGGCTTAGGTATTTATGATACAATGCAATTTATCAAACCAGATGTAGCAACAATTTGTACAGGTATGGCTGCTTCTATGGGTGCCGTTTTAATGTGTGCAGGAGAAAAAGGAAAGCGCTCCGCTTTACCGCACTCTAGAGTCATGATCCATCAACCTCTTGGAGGTGCTCAGGGGCAGGCTTCTGATATTGAAATTACAACAAGAGAAATTTTAAAATTGAAGGATGAATTATATGCAATTATTGCAAACCATTCAGGACAAACTAAGGAAAAAGTTCATGCTGATTCTGACAGAGATTATTGGATGAAAGCAGAAGAAGCAAAAGCTTACGGAATGATTGATGAAGTTTTAGTAAGAAAATAAATCCAGTGGATAATTGCCGAAAAGAATAAAGCGAATATAATGTCTAAAGAAGAAAACTTAGAATGTTCATTTTGTGGACGAAAAAAAGCAGAAACAGATTTGTTAATTGCAGGGATGGATGCTCATATTTGTGATACATGTATTGAACAAGCGCACGGAATTGTAGAAGAGGAAGTTTCTGGTTCAAAATCTGACAGTTTATCAAAAGATTTAATGCTAAAAAAACCTAAAGAAATCAAGAGTTTTTTAGATCAATATATCATTGGTCAAGATGAAACTAAAAGAGCAATGGCCGTTGCTGTTTACAATCATTATAAGCGTTTATTACAAGACAAAGGTACAGAAGATGATGTTCAGATTGAAAAGTCTAATATTGTTTTAGTTGGAGAAACAGGAACAGGTAAAACACTCGTTGCAAGAACTATTGCTAAAATGTTAAACGTACCCTTTTCTATTGTAGATGCTACCGTGCTAACTCAAGCAGGTTATGTTGGAGAAGATGTAGAAAGCATTCTAAGCAGACTGTTGCAAGCTGCAGATTACGATGTAGAAAAAGCAGAAAGAGGGATCGTTTTTATCGATGAAATAGATAAAATTGCTCGAAAAGGTGACAATCCTTCTATTACTAGAGATGTTTCAGGTGAAGGAGTTCAACAAGCCCTGTTAAAATTATTAGAAGGGTCTGTTGTAAATGTTGCGCCAAAAGGGGGTAGAAAACATCCTGAGCAAAAATTCATTGAAGTAAATACAAAAGATATTTTATTTATTGCAGGTGGTGCTTTTTCTGGAATCGATAGAATTATAGGAAATCGACTAAATAGACAAGCTGTAGGTTTTGGAGCATCTTTAGATGAAGATAAAATTGATGAAGAAAACCTATTGCAATATATTACCCCTGTAGATTTAAAATCATTTGGTTTAATTCCTGAAATTATAGGACGTCTACCCGTATTGAGTTATATGAACCCTCTAGATGCAAAAACATTGCGTGCGATTTTAACTGAACCTAAAAATGCTATTATCAAACAGTATGCAAAATTGTTTTTAATGGACGGCATTGAATTTACTATTCAAGAAAATGCATTGAATTATATTGTTGGAAAAGCAGTTGAATACAAATTAGGGGCAAGAGGTTTGCGCTCCTTATGTGAAGCTATTTTTACAGATGCAATGTTTGATTTGCCAAGTTCTGATGAAAAAGAATTTAATGTAACTAAAGAATATGCAGATGTAAAATTGACCAATACAACTTTAAAGAAGTTGAAGGCAGCCTCATAAAATTTAAAGAGAAAAAGTAAAACCTCATTATTAAATTAGTGAGGTTTTTTTAATTTATGTAGGTTTATAAATCAATAAAAAATGGAATCCTTATATTTGTTTTCACTTTCCAATTAATCTAATTAATGATATCAAGAAGTACCATAGATCGAGTTTTCGAATCTGCAAGAGTAGAGGAGGTTGTTGGTGAATTTGTTCAGTTAAAAAAAGCAGGAAGCAATTTTAAAGGCTTAAGTCCTTTTACTGATGAAAAATCTCCTTCTTTTATGGTTTCTCCAGTAAAACAAATCTGGAAAGATTTTTCTACAGGAAAAGGAGGGAATTCAGTCTCATTTTTAATGGAACATGAGCATTATTCATACCCTGAAGCGTTAAGATGGTTAGCTAAAAAGTACAATATAGAAATTGAAGAAACCGAGCAGACTTCTGAAGAAAAAGCTCAGATGAATGAAAGAGAAAGCATGTTTTTGGTTTCTAATTTTGCCAAAGATTATTTTCATGATGTAATGCTAAATTCTAATAAAGGGAAAGCAATTGGTTTATCATATTTTAAAGAACGTGGTTTTAGTGAAGAAACAATTAAAAAATTTGATTTAGGGTATTGTATTGATGAATGGGATCACTTTACAAAAGCAGCTTTGGCAAAAGGATATGATATTAAATACCTGGCATCAACAGGGTTGACAATTGTAAAAGAAAACAAACAGTTTGATCGTTTTAAAGGTCGTGTTATGTTTCCTATTCACTCTATGTCGGGACGAGTTTTAGGTTTTGGTGGTCGTATTTTAACTGCCGATAAAAAAGCTGCTAAATATTTAAATTCACCAGAAAGTGAGATTTATCATAAGAGTAAAATTCTTTACGGAATTTATCAAGCAAAAAAAGAAATTGCGAAACAAGACAATTGTTATTTGGTAGAAGGATATACAGATGTCATTTCTTTCAATCAATCTGGTATTGAAAATGTAGTTGCCTCTTCAGGTACAGCTTTATCCTCAGATCAGATAAGACTTATAAATAGGCTTACAAAAAACATAACAGTTTTATTTGACGGAGATGCCGCGGGCGTTAGAGCTTCTATTCGTGGAATAGACCTAATTTTAGAGCAAGGAATGAACGTAAAAGTTGTTCAGTTTCCTGATGGAGAAGATCCAGATAGCTTTGCAAAATCAAATTCTAATGCCCAGTTAAAAGAGTATTTAGATAATTCTGCACAAGATTTCATCAACTTTAAAGTATCACTTTTATTAAAAGACTCAAACAACGACCCCATAAAAAAAGCAGGTGTTATTAGAAATATTATGACAAGTATTTCTAAAATCCCAGATGCGATTCAACGTGAAGTATATGTGCAAGAATGTGCAAGAATTATGGACATTTCTGAACGAGTTTTATTTAGTGAATTAGCACAATTATTAAAGAAAGATGTCAAAAAAAGAAGCAAGGCATTAAATCAAAAGCAAGATCCAAATCAACCACCAGCAGAAAATTTTAAAGCGCAAGAGCAAGCTCAAATGGGTTTGGTTAAAGGAGGGCAAATTTCTACTCAAAAAGTCGATCAATTATCTATACTTGAGAAAGAAATAATTAGAATTTTGCTTTTGTTTGGAAATGAAGAAGTAGGATTTACAGAGGAAATTACAAATAAGGACGAAGATGGAAAAGAAATACTTTCAGTAAGAAAATATCAAAATTTAGTTTCTGCAGAAATTTATTTGCATTTACAAGAAGATGAAACTGAATTTACAAACCCTCTATTTCAGGAAATTTATGCAGAAATGATCGATCAATTAAATCAATCCGAAAAATTGGTTGTAGATCAATTTGTAAACCATAAAAACACAGAAATTTCAACTACTGTTACCTCAATCCTCATGGATGAAGAAAAACATCAACTAAGTAATTGGGGTAGCAAAAATATTGAGGTAAAGTCTGCCAAAGAAGTACTTCCAAAAGCTGTTTCTGATGTTATTTTTAATTTGCGTAGAATTTTAATAGATAGGTTGGTAAATGAATCTTTAGTTCAAGGAAAAGCATATTCAAACGAAGAAAAAGAAGTGGTAATGAGTTATAATTCCCTAAGAATTCGACTTTCCGAAAAACTTAAAAGAGTTGTTTAAAAATTAGATATAATTTAATTTCTGCATAAAAAAAGATTTTTTCTTTAATAATTTTTTCTAGAATTATCATTTAAGATTTTAGGAAGCGACTTTTTTTATTTAAGACGAACTTATTTTAGTTTTTCTGGTATTTTACAAACAGGGATTGGTAACATTTTATGTTGATTGGTTACATTTAGCCGTGTGTAAATTTTAAAGACTTCTTTTTCTCGTTCAACAAAATCATGTGTTTTTTTGCCCAAATATTTCATATTCATTGCCCATTCTAATTCCTCATAAGAAGCTCCTATTTGATCTTCATCCGTTCTACTATCTCCAAATAATCCATCTGATGGTTGAGCTGTTTGTATAGAATTTGGAACATTTAAAAAGCGCGCTATTTCATATACTTCGGATTTCATCAAATCTGCAATAGGACTTAAGTCGACACCTCCATCACCATATTTTGTGTAAAATCCAACGCCAAAGTCTTCAACTTTGTTACCCGTTCCTACAACTAAATAATCGTAAATACCTGCTAAATAATATAAACTCGTCATTCTAAGTCTTGCTCTTGTATTTGCTAAAGACAAATCTATTTTTTCAGAAGAGTTGATTTTCGGGACAATGTCTCTAAAGTTTTCAAATGTAGGTGTCAGATCAATCTTTACATCTGAAACATTTTTAAAACCTTCTTTTAATTGACTAATGTGTTCTCTTGCTCTTGAAACATGACTCTTTGCTTGGTGAATGGGCATCTCTACACACAAAGTAGGAAAGCCAGTTTTTGCACAGAGAGTTGAGGTTAGGGCTGAATCAATTCCTCCAGAAACACCTACCACAAATCCTTTTACATTTGCAATTTCTGCATATTCTTTTAACCATTTTGTAATATGTTCTGTAACTTTTTGAACTTGCATTGATAAACTATTTTAGTATTTTTAACGTTTTATATATCCAATCGCAAGATACAACGTTTATGAGATTTTTTATAGTAGTTTTTTTTATTTTATCGATTCTTTTTTCGTGTAAATCTGATCATTTACCAATCATTGATACTTCTAATATTGAGGTAGATTTTTCTATAAAAAGATATGAAATTGATTTTTATAAAGCAACCAAAGAAAATTTACAAGACTTAAAAAAGCAATACCCATATTTTTTTCCAAAAGCATTCACAGATAGTTTGGTCTTAAAAAAAATTAATTCAAAAGATGAACAGAATTTATTAAAAGAAACACAAAAAAAATACACAAATATTTTAGATTTAGAAACACAATTCACCTCATTATTTAAGCATGTTAAATATTTTAATCCAAAATTTAATTCTCCTACTATAATTACATTAATATCGAATATAGATTATAATAGTAGAGTTATCTTTGCAGATAGTTTACTCCTTGTCTCTTTGGATGTTTATTTAGGGCAAGACCATCCGTTCTACGCTGATTATCCAAAGTACATAAAAGAGAATAATACGAAAGAAAATATAATTGTTGATGCTGCCAAAGCCATAGTGAGCAAACAGATTAGGTTTGCCTCAAATAGAAGTTTCATCAGTAAGATGATTTATGAAGGAAAAAAAATGTATCTGTTAGATATGTACTTGCCTAGGATTCCTAATAAATTAAAAATAGGATACTCAGAAGAAAAGCTTCAATGGGCAATTGCAAATGAAGAAAATATTTGGAAGTATTTTATAGAACGAAAATTTCTTTTTTCAACAGACACAAAACTCAATAATAGATTTTTAGACAATGCTCCTTTTTCTAAGTTTTATCTAGAAGATGATGCTCAATCTCCAGGAAGAATTGGGGTTTGGTTAGGATGGCAAATAGTCAAATCTTTTATGCAAAATAATGATGTATCTTTGCAAAAATTATTAACAATAGATTCAGAATTTTTATTCGAAAAATCAAAATACAAGCCCAAAAAAAATGTCAGTAAAACATAATTCAAAAATAATTTTCGAAGTTAGTTTAGATGAAAATAAAATACCTGAAGAAATTTCTTGGACAGCAAAAGATGGAGGAATTAATAATGAACTATCCAAAGCAATCATGATTTCTGTATGGGATCATAAGAAAAAAGATACATTACGAATGGATTTATGGACGAAAGATATGCCTGTCGATGAAATGAAACAATTCTATCACCAGACATTGGTTTCTATGGCAGATTCTTTTGAACGTGCTACAGATGATCATAAGATGAGTGCTACAATGCGTGATTTTTGTGATTATTTTGCAGAAAAACTTGAATTAAAATAAATTCTGTAACAGAAGTTCAAAGATTTTTCTTTTTTAAACAATACTTTTTAAAAACTATTACCTAAATTATAAGTTGTACTAAAAAAAAAGAGACCACATACAACGTGGTCTCTTTCACTATTTATAAAGGTATGGTGTTTATAGTATAATTAATCTTGAGAAACAGTAGCAGGTTTAATTTCTACTCTTCTATTTAATTGTCTACCTCCGGCATTAAAGTTGGAGAATTTTGGTCTTGATTCTCCGTAACCTTTTGTTTCTATTTTTTTACCATCCACACCTTTTTTAATCAAGTATTTTTTTACATTGAACGCTCTTCGTTTAGATAAATACAAATTGTGTTTAGCACTATTTTTATTATCAGTATGACCTTCTATAATGAATTTAATATTTGGAACATTTTTCATTAGGTTGATAATTTCGTCAATAGTAGAATATGAAACGGGCTTAATTTTATCACTATTTGAATCAAAGTAAATATGAGAGGCTAGTGAACCAATTTGTTGGTTGATATTATTTATGTTAATAATCTTAGGCTTTGGACAACCCCTATATTCAATTCCACCAATTATACTTGGGCATAAATCTTGAGTATCTTCAATTCCATCTCCATCAGAATCTAATTCTAACGGACAGCCTTCATTAGAAATAGAACCATACTTTAGTGGACATTTATCTTTATAGTCTGCTAGTTTATCTTTGTCAGAATCTACTGCTTTTCCGTTGCCATAAACCATAACACCTTCAGGAGTTGTAGGTTCAATATCTAATTGGTCCATTACGCCATCCTTATCGGTATCAATAATTTTAAAACTCTCTACAGTACTTTTTTTACCACTCCATGTACTAAAAACATCTTTTTTGCCTAATTTTACAATCATTCCAATACTTGAAACAATATATGTTTCCCAATTTTGTTTATCCGAAATAGCAGCGTCTAAATTGTCTTCATAATTAAAATACATTCCTGTTCGAAACTCAATATCAAAACGTTTGTTTATTTTTCGTTTTAAGCCAAATTGGCCAGATAAATAAACTGAACTTGTTGACTTAAAATCTGCACTTGGTAATTTTGAATATGAACCATCTTCTAATCTATTGTATAAAGAAGAATTATATAACTGATATCCTAGACCAAAATAACCAGTTCCTACATATTTGTTATTTTTTGTTTCGTTTAAATTTATAAAATTCAAAATTAAATTGAACTCAGCTCCATAGGAAAATCCTTTAAACATCAAATCATTTTTATTAAGATTCTCATTAACATATTTAACATCATACCCATTAAAAGATTTTTGAGCGCCACCAGAAATCTTAGAGTATGTTGCTTTAAATTCAACTCCAAATAGTGGGTTGAACATTTTGTTTACATTTCCGAAAATTCCAAAGTTCCAGTAGGTATTGTCATCGCTAGTTCCAAAAGAACGCATGTCTCCATGCATGATAAAATTACTTAAACCTCCACCAACAGACCAGCTGTTGCTTCCCTCTGAATTCAGGCTATTTTTAGTAGAAGTCTCGTCTGCAGAAAATTGACTAAAACAATTTGTTACAAACGGTAAATTGATAAAAAAAAGTAGTATTATCTTTTTCATTTTTTATATATTTAATGCTTGCACCTCCTTAAATATATGAAAAAATTAATTAAAAATCCTTTATTTTATTGATAATGTACTTGTAATCATTTGGATAACTAACAAAATCTTTATTTGAAACATCAATTATTAAGGTCTTTAAGTTTTTTTCAGTGTCTATAAAATTTTTGTACCCAAGATGTATTTTTTTTAAATAAGTGGTTTGAATACTTTGTTCATATTCTCTTCCTCTTTTTTTAATGTTTTTTAGTAGTTGCTCTGTATTTTGGTATAAGTAGATATATAAATCGGGTTTCGAAATTTCTTTGTACATGATATCAAACATTTTTCGATACAAAAGATATTCTTCTTTTTGAAGCGTTACTTGCGCAAATATCAGAGATTTAAACATGTAGTAATCTGAAACTATAAAATTTTTGAATAAATCAAATTGTGCCAAATCATCGGTTAATTGTTGGTGTCTGTCTGCTAAGAAGCTCATCTCCAAAGGGAAGGCATATCGTTCTTTGTCTTTGTAGAATTTTGGTAAAAAGGGATTGTCTGCAAACCGTTCCAACACTATTTTTGCATTAAATTCATCAGAAATCATTTTTGTTAAGGAGGTCTTCCCTGCGCCAATATTGCCTTCTATTGCGATGTAATTATATTTTTCAGAAAGAGGTATTGGTCTCTTTAGTTTTTCTTTAACAATAGATATTTCTGAAGAATCATCACAATTATTTAAACAAACAAAAAGTTGTTTTTTTTCAATCGGATGAAGAACTGAAGATGCTATTTCTGCTAAAGGAACCATTACAAATTTTCGTTGTAACATCTTTGGATGAGGAACTATCAATGATTTAGAAAAGATGATTTCATCATCAAATAACAAGACATCTATATCTATTTTTCTATTTTGATACCCTTTTTCAGAAGAACGAATTCTTCCTAGTTTATTCTCAATATCTAGCAAAGTTTTTAGTAAAATTTCTGGTTGTTGGTAGGTAGAAACTTTTATGCAGAGATTATAAAAGGGATCTCCCTTAAAACCCCATGACGCTGTTTTGTAGATAGAAGAAATTTTTTGAACTCCACCAATATCATCATCAATTAGATCGATGGCATTTTGTAAGTTATCAATTTTATTGCCTTGATTTGTTCCTAATGATAGATATGTAATTCGTTGTGTTCTCATATATATTTACAAAGAAAATAAAAGCAATCTATAAATACCTCATAAACAAAAAAAAATCGCCAAAATAATTTGGCGATTTTTAATATTAAGTGAAAAAGAAGCTATTCTTCTTTTCTAGGTTCTCTAGGTTTTCTATCATCACGTCTGTCACGTCCACGATTATCTCTTCCTCTGTTATCTCTTCCACCAGAACGCTTGTCATCTCTTGGTGGTCTTGCTACATAACCTTCTGGTTTTTCTAACAAAGCTTTTCTAGAAACTTTTTCTTTACGAGTTCTTGGGTCTAAACCAAAGTACTTCACTTTAAAAATATCTCCCATATTAACAACATCAGAAACATTTTCTGTACGTTGCCATGCCAATTCACTTACGTGTAATAAAACTTCATTTCCTGGAGCTTCTACATATTCAACAACCGCACCAAAATCTAACATTTTAATTACTTTTACTTCGTAAGAATTACCCACTACAGGTTTGAATAACATAGATTCAATACGAGCAACTACAGCTTCAATTCCTTCAGGTTTTGTGCCTAAAATCTCGATAATTCCTTCTTCAGTATCAGCGTCCTCGGTAATTACAATTGTAGTTTCTGTTTCTTTCTGTAATTCCTGAATATGTTTACCACCTGGTCCAATAAATGCCCCTATCAGTTCATTTGGAATTCTTCTGTTAATCATTTTTGGAGCGTGCTCTTTTACTTCCTCATTTGGAGCAGTAATCGTATCTGTTAATTTTCCTAAAATATGCAAACGACCGTCTCTAGCTTGTTTTAGTGCATTTACTAAAATTTCGTAGCTCAATCCTTTTACTTTGATATCCATTTGACAGGCAGTAATTCCTTCAGAGGTTCCCGTAACTTTAAAATCCATATCTCCTAAGTGATCTTCATCACCTAAAATATCTGATAAAACGGCATAACGATCTCCGTCAGAAATTAATCCCATTGCAATTCCAGAAACTGGTCTTGTCATTTGTACACCCGCATCCATTAATGCCATGGTTCCTGCACAAACAGTTGCCATAGAAGATGAGCCGTTGGATTCTAAAACTTCAGAAACGACTCTTACTGTGTAAGGACAATCTTCTGGGATCATTCCTTTTAGTCCACGTTGCGCCAAATTACCATGACCAACTTCTCTACGAGAGGTTCCTCTTAAAGGTCTTGCTTCACCGGTACAAAAAGGAGGGAAGTTATAGTGTAAATAGAAATTTTCTTCGCCTTCATAAGATGGCATATCTATTTTATTTGCATCTCTTGATGTTCCTAAAGTAACGGTTGCTAAAGCTTGTGTCTCTCCACGCGTAAAAATAGAGGAACCGTGAACAGATGGTAAATAATCTACTTCACACCAAATTGGTCTTATTTCATCTGTTTTACGTCCGTCTAAACGAAGTCCTTCAGACAACGTTAATTCACGAACAGCATTTTTTTGAGATTTGTTAAAATATTTCCCAACTAAATCTCCATACTCTTCTAATTCTTCTTCTGTAAATGAAGCTTTTAATTCTTCTTTTACTTCAGAAAAGGCAGCACTACGTTCTGCTTTAGAAGTTCCTTTCTTAGCAATTGCATAACATTTATCGTAACAAAAGTCATTTATTTTGGCTGCTAATTCATCATCTTCTCTTTCTCCTTCGTATTCTCTAGTTTCTTTTTTCCCGAAAGCTTCAGCTAAACGAATTTGAGCAGCACACTGAACTTTAATTGCTTCATGTGCAAATTTAATTGCATCGGCCATTTCTTCTTCAGAGATCTCATCCATTTCTCCTTCAACCATCATTACTGAATCGGCTGAAGCTCCAATCATCATATCAATATCAGATGCTGCTAATTGTGTTCTATTTGGGTTGATTATAAATTCTCCGTTTACTCTTGCAACACGTGCTTCTGAAATAGGACATTCAAAAGGGAAATCACTTAATTGTATTGCTGCAGAAGCTGCTAAACCTGCCAATGCATCTGGCATTACATCCTCGTCATGAGACATTAATTGAATCATTACTTGTACTTCTGAGTGATAATCTTTTGGAAATAATGGACGTAAAACTCGGTCAACAAGACGCATTGTTAGTACTTCACCATCACTTGGTCTTGCTTCTCTTTTGAAGAAACCTCCCGGGTATCTTCCTGCAGCAGCAAATTTTTCTCTATAATCTACAGTTAATGGTAAGAAATCTACGGGGCTTTGTTTGTAATTAGATACAACTGTACATAATAACATAGCTTTTCCCATTTGAACAACAACTGAACCGTGCGCTTGTTTCGCTAATTTTCCGGTTTCTAGTGAGATGGTTCTTCCATCTCCGAGGTCTATCACCTCTCTAAATACTTTTGGAATCATAAAATCTTAATTATAATTTTTAATTACTTTTTGTTGTTGTGTTGTTGCTTATTGTTACAATGGAAATTCAAAAATGTTGTTACTATCTTTGATTTTTTATATGAATTCTGTTTGTTAGTCAGAATTTGATTTTTTTTAAAATAAAAAAAAGAGGCACGTATGTAGCGCCTCTTTTGTCAGAATTATTTTCTAATTCCTAATTCTTTAATGATTGCACGATATCTATTGATTTCTGTTTTCTTGAGATAATCTAATAAACTTTTACGCTTTCCTACTAACTTTACTAACGAACGCTCAGTATTAAAATCTTTACGATTTTTTTTTAGATGTTCTGTTAGGTGATTAATTCTGTGCGTGAATAATGCAATTTGACCTTCTGAAGAACCCGTGTCGTTTTTCCCTTTACCGTGTTTTTCGAAGATGCTTTCTTTTACTTCTTTAGTTAAATACATTCCAATATTATTTAAATGATTTTTATGTATGTCAATGATGTTTTCATCGAAGCTGCAAATATATAATTATTTTTTTGAATAAAACTTTACAAAAGGGGTTCTTTTATTGGTTTTAGTTGAAATACAATAAAGCAGATACTTGTAAACGTTGTTTTAAGCTCTTACAGGGATATTTTGTATTAAGTCTATGTATAAATTAATTTGTTTTTTTAAATCTTTACGCTCATAAATAGCGTCTAAAAAACCATGTTCTAATACAAATTCAGATTTTTGAAAACCTTCAGGCAAGTCTTTCCCTGTTGTGTCTTTTACAACTCTTGGTCCTGCAAAAGCGATGAGTGCATTTGGTTCTGCAATATTGATGTCACCTAACATTGCATAAGATGCTGTAGTACCACCAGTTGTTGGATCTGTACACAAAGAAATATAGGGTATTTTAACTTCTGCTAATTGTGCTAGTTTTGAGGACGTTTTTACCAATTGCATTAATGAAAGAGAGGCTTCCATCATTCGGGCACCTCCGGATTTAGAAACCATTAAAAAAGGGAACTTATTTTTTATTGAATAATCTATGGCTCTTGCTATTTTTTCTCCAACAACAGATCCCATAGAACCTCCAATAAAACTAAAATCCATTGCTGCAATTACGATCTCTTTGCCCAAAGACAAACCAACAGCAGTTCTCACCGCGTCATTAAGTTTTGTTTTTTCTTGTGCAGCCTTTAACCTGTCTGGATATTTTTTTGTGTCTTCAAATTTTAAAGGATCCTTAGAAGATAATTTTTCATTTAATTCTGTAAACTTGTTATCATCAAAAAAGAGTTCGAAATATTCTTTACTTCCTATTCTTACATGGTAGCCATCCTCTGGACTTACATATAGATTTCTTTTTAATTCTTCAGTATCAATTATTTTTCCACTAGGAGTTTTGTACCACAAACCTTTTGGAGTATCTTTTTTGTCTTCAGTTAAAGTTTGTATTCCTTTATCCGTTCTTTTAAACCAAGCCATATTAAATGTTGTATTTTGTTTGTTCTAAATTTATAATCAAAAGTAGAATGTCAATTTAAAGTACAAATGTAAAAGTTTTTTCTTAAAAGTACCTTTTTTGATGCTTAAAGTAAAAAAAAAAGCACCTTGATAAAACCAAAGTGCTTTTTTTAAAAAATAGATGTATTATAAAGTATCTATGTTATTTAAATCTGTAAAAGCTTGTTTTAAACGTTCTTTAAAAGTAGCCTCACCTTCACGCAACCATTTTCTTGGGTCATAGTGTTTCTTGTTAGGTTGATCAGCACCATCAGGATTTCCAATTTGAGTTGCTAAGTATGCAGAATTTCCTTGCATGTAGTCTCTAATTCCTTCAGTAAAGGCAAATTGTAAATCGGTATCAATGTTCATTTTAATAACACCATAGCCAATTGCTTCTCTAATTTCTTCAACCGAAGAACCAGATCCTCCGTGAAAAACAAAATCAATATGATTTTCCGAAACACCGTATTTTTTTGTAATAAACTCTTGAGAATTTTTTAAGATTTTTGGAGTTAATTTTACATTTCCTGGTTTATAAACACCATGAACATTTCCAAAAGCTGCTGCAATCGTAAATTGAGGTGAAACTTTTAACAATTCTTCGTAAGCGTAGGCAACTTCTTCTGGTTGTGTATACAATTTAGAAACATCTACATCCGAATTGTCTACACCATCTTCCTCACCACCTGTAATTCCTAGTTCAATTTCTAAAGTCATACCCATTTTACTCATTCTTGCTAAATAAGTTTTACAAATTTCAATATTTTCCTCCAAAGGCTCTTCAGATAAATCAATCATGTGAGAACTGTAAAGAGATTTTCCAGTCTCTTCGAAGTGTTTTTCACTTGCATCTAATAATCCGTCAATCCAAGGCAATAATTTTTTTGCTGCATGATCTGTGTGTAAAATTACCGGAACACCATAGGCAACTGATAATTCATGTATGTGTTTTGCACCTGCAATTGCACCGGCAATAGCAGCCTTTTCACCTTCATTAGACAAGCCTTTACCTGCATTAAATTGAGCTCCTCCATTTGAAAACTGTATGATTACTGGAGCATTTAAGTCTCTTGCAGTTTCTAAAACACCATTAATGGTATTAGAACCAATAACATTTACTGCTGGTAAAGCAAATCCTTTTTCTTTGGCAAGATTAAAAATTTCTTGAACTTCTTTTCCAGTTGCTACACCTGGTTTTATATTATGACTCATGTTTATTTTTTTTTAGCGTTTAATTCGGTTTCAAAAGTACTAAAAATAGAGATTAAGCGATTCATAAAATAACGAAAACGTTATAGGTTTTTTCTGTTTTAGAATGGGTAGTTAATTCCAATGTTGTAAACAGCATTGGTAAAGTTGTAATTTTTAAGCCATCGACTACCCGTTAAATAAGGTTCATAAGTTTTAAAGCCTACATCAAAACGTAAAATTAAAAAACTAAAGTCAAACCTTGCTCCAAAACCTGAGCCGATAGCAATGTCTTTTAGGGAAGATAAATTGTTAAACTTTGCATCTTGATCAACAAAACTTGAACCTGTAATATCCCAAATATTACCTGCATCTATGAATAAGGCTCCTTTTAATTTATTAAACACAGGGAATCTGTATTCTACACTTGAAAGAAGTTTTAGACTTCCAACATTAAATTCTAATCCTGTATTTCTACTTCCAGGGCCTAATTCATAGGTTTGCCAAGCTCTAACGTCATTAGAGCCTCCGGCAAAGTAACTTTTTGTGAAAGGAATGGCTGAATTATCATAAGGAATTATTGCTCCTAAAAAAGTTCTAAACCCTAAGACAGAATTTGCGCCCACATTCCAAAATTGTTTGTATTCGATATCTGTTTTAAAATATTGTGCTAATGGAATTTTTGCAAATGTTTTTTTGCCATTTGAATTTATATTTTTTGAAATCAAGCCTAAAATATTTCCAGAATTGGCAATTCTTGCCTTAAAAAATGAAAAATTATTGTCATTAAATTTTTTTTGACTGTTATGTGTAAAAGAGTAGGCAAGAACAGGGATCAAGAAATCGGAGGTAATTATATTGTATCGATTTAGAATGTTTAATGTGGTATTGTATTCTTCGATATGAGTCCTTTTAAAATTCGCATCTAGAGAAACCTTTCTCATAAAATTAAGTGCCTCAGAAACTTGATTTTCGATATTATCTGAAAGAGGAAAGTTTGGATTTGTGGTAATGTTGTTTGCAATATCATAAACTTTAGCAACATTATCTAGATTAGAAAATTCAGAACTGTAAATATTAAAATAACTATTGATATTCAAGTTTTGAATATACTGTGTGTTAAAGACTTCTAATTGAATTGTTTTTTTCGGACTATATTGCCACTTATAATCAGATAAGAAAGTAAATGCTTGCCTGTCTAATCCTATGTTTTTTTGAAAACTAGATCCAATTGAAAATAATGTTCTTGGAGACATTTTTTTTGGAACTAAATTATTGAGACCAAATGGCGCTATGAGTCTGGGTATTTCGAGAGAAGCATCTGATCCAATTTCCCAACCAGGACCATTATTAGAATTAAAATAGGATCCTAAAAAAGAAATTTTTAATAATTCTGCACCTCTAAAAGCATTTCTGTTAGTTATCGAAAATTTTGCAGAGGAACCAATATTTCGAATATTAGAGTGGGTTATTTCAGTTTCTAATCCGAGTGTATACTTTTCTATAGGTGCTAAAAAAACATCCATTTTTAACTTGTTGTCAGTTCCAGGAATTGAACTAAATTTTATATTGGTAGATTTAAAATTTTTTAAAGACTTTAAGTGATTTCTTGTTAAGTTTCTTAACGTATCCTTATAAATTCCATTTGGTTTTAAAAAAATAGAATTTGATAAATATTTAGGATTGTATTTAATTTTTCCGTGAGCTAAAAAATGAATTCCTTCGTATGTTATTGTATCCAACAAAGGGTTTCCTTTTTTTGCAAAAGAGTAGTCTGTGATAACATTTACTTCAGATATTTTTTGAACTTTGAATGGAGTATTGACATAACCTTCTTGTTTTTCTACAAGTCTATTTCCAGATATTAAAAAATCTACATTTGTTTTGTAGTCTGTTCTTGAAGAGTCTAAATAAAAACCTAAAGCAGCTTCTGAAAATTGATAAATACCATTATTTTTAAATAGTTTAATGACTCTACTAGCTTCATCTCTAAATGTTTTATCATTGTATTGTTTTCCTTGTTTAAGTAAAGAAGAGCTTTCAGAATTCTTATAAATAGAATCTAATACAGCAGATTCTATTTTGATATTTATGGTGTCTAAAAGAGTTGGTTTTCCTTTCTTTATATGATATTCTAAAGTTGCTTTTTTATTGTTAAACAAATTTATAACAGTATCTACTTTAGACTTAAAATACCCCTGAGTTTTGAAATAAGCTTTGAGGTTCTCTGCAGTTTTTTTAGCTTTTTTCTTATTTATAATTTCAGGTCCTTGGTAATTTAAAAACCAATTATTTAATTGAATAGAAGAGTTGGCATATCCGATACTTTGCTTCTCAGAAAAAACGTTTTTGATAAAATTATAAGATTGAGGATTTTTTTCCCTCCATTCAGAAGCTGTTTTTGGTTTTTCAAGATTTCCAATATTGTGAAAATACAAAGCAAGAGGTAAATTTAAAAACCTTGGATTGGGTTTTTGTAGAATGTATTTTTGGAGATCACTTCTTTTATTTTCAACATGATCAATGAAAATATAATTTCGCGTAAGCATGTGCTCATCTTCAGCAACATGTTTTGTAGAATTACATGAAATGAAAATGATGACAAATAAAAAAGAAAACGAAAGTTTTTTCATTACTTTAGCCGAGCTATCAAAATCAAAAATAGTATTTTTAGCTGGCATATTTCTATTTACATTCAATTAATGAGTATTTCAAAAAATCAGTTTAAATTAATAACAAGTTTATCCCAAAAAAAGTATAGGCTTAAGCATAAATTATTCATTGCAGAAGGAGTAAAAGTAGTTCAAGAATTATTGAATTCATCATTTGAGGTTGAAACTCTTTTTTGTACGGATGCTTTTTTTTCTGATTCTTCTAATCACAAAATAATTCGAATTTCAGAAAGTGATTTACAAAAAATTAGTAATTTAAAAACACCCAATAATGTTTTAGGGTTGTTTAAAATTCCAGATGAAAAATCACTTCAAAAAAATGGAATTACAATTGCTTTAGATGCTGTAAATGATCCAGGGAATCTAGGAACAATCATTCGTTTGTGTGACTGGTTTGGTGCCTCTCAATTGATTTGTTCTAAGGACACTGTAGATTGTTACAATCAAAAAGTGGTTCAAGCAAGTATGGGTTCTTTGACGAGAGTTTCTGTTATTTATATGGATTTAGAAACGTATCTAAATGATTCAACTTTGCCAACTTTTATCGCTGATATGGAGGGTGAAAATGTTTATAAAACAGCACTTCCAAAAGAAGGGATTCTAATTATGGGAAATGAAGCAAATGGAGTCTCTAATGAAATTAAAAACCTCATAAATAACAAAATTTCAATTCCAAGATTTGGCGAAACTCAAAAGACTGAAAGTCTCAATGTTGCAACTGCAACCGCTATTTTACTCAGTGAGTTTATGAGAAATATTTCGTAATCAGTTTTTAATTAGGAATTGTGTAGTCAAACCTTATTCAAAAGCCAAAGTCAAAAATACACCACGAGTTCCCATGAAGTTTACCGGAGCTGTCCATTTGCTTTCTGGGTCTTTGTCGTATTTTAGCTCATTGTTTATCGCAAAAATTCCTCGAATAGAGGGCGAAAACTTAAAGAAGTACAAATAAATATCTATTCCCAAACCAACTTCGTACATAAAATTATTTGTTTTCATTCTGAATTGTCCGGAGAGGTTGTCGTCCTGATTCGCTTCATTGCTTGAAAAATTATAATTATATGAAACACCAGCCAATACAAAGGGACGAATATTTTTGTATCGATCTGTACTAAATTTAAACAATAAAGGAACATGTAAAAATGTAGAACTAACCTCTCTAACACTATCTCTTGAGAGGGGTAGATGATTAAAATAAATGCTTTTAGTATTGGTCATTAAACCGGGTTCTAAGCGTAAATTTAAATTTTTGTGAAGTCGTAAATCTGCAATTATACCAACATTAAACCCGGAAGTTGGAACTACTGTAATATTTGCATTTGGAACTGAAGCAATATCTTTTAAACTAATTTTAAAATCATTTTTATTTAAACCTAAGTAAAAACCATAGTGTATTTTCTTTTTATCAAAACTGGGTAGATATTCAATTCTTCCACTTTGGGCAATAGAAGCAATAGAATTTAAAAGGAAAAAACAAAATATTATTATTTTATGAATCATTATTTACGAGCAGTATAAATTGTAGCAACTCCAAAAGTTACTGGTTTGTGTTCTGTATGTTTAAACCCATTTTTTTCTAAAATATTGTTGAAAGCACTTCCAAAAGGAAAAGAATTTGCCGATTCAGATAAGTAGGAATAAGCCACTTTATCTTTAGAAAATAGTTTGCCTACAATTGGTAAAAATAAATTGGTATATAATTTATAGCCTTGTTTAAAGGGAAATTTAGTTGGGTTAGAGGTTTCCAAGATAACTAAGACTCCTGTTGGCTTTAAAACCCTAGCAATTTCTTTAATTCCTTTGTCTAAATTTGCGAAATTACGAACTCCAAAAGAGACAGTAATTGCATCAAAAGTATGATCACTAAAAGGCATCTCTTCAGAATCGCCAACAATCATTTCTATCTTATCAGACAAACGTGCCTTTGCTATTTTTTGTTTACCTACTTCTAACATCCCTTCAGAAATATCCAAACCCACAATTCTTTCTGGAGCTAATTTAGACATCATTAAAGCCAAGTCTCCAGTCCCTGTAGCAATGTCTAAAATTTGTTTTGGATTATTTTTACCAACAATTTCTACTACTTCTTTACGCCATTTAATGTCAATTCCAAGGGATATAATTCTGTTTAAGCCATCATAATTTTTAGAAATAGTATCAAACATTTGAGCAACTTGCTCTTTCTTTCCAAGTTCTGAGTCTTTATATGGTTTGATGATTTTTGACATATTTTTTATCCGTTAATTGCAATTACTTCATTAATCTGATTCGGTAACATTTCTTTTAATAAGTTTTCAATTCCGTTTTTTAATGTTGCGGTAGAGGATGGACACCCACTACAAGCACCTTGAAGAATGACCCTAACTATTTTATGTTCATCGTCATACGAACGAAAAGCAATATTTCCACCATCACTAGCAACAGCAGGTTTGATATATTCATCGAGAATAGCTACTATTTCAGCAGAAATCCCTTCTAGTTTAGGTTTAGATTCTTCAATGTTATTTTCTAGGGTTATTTTTTGCTCAGAAGGAAGTTCTCTTATAATTGTTTTTCCTGCAACTAGATATTCACGAATAAAAGTTCTTACTTCCGTAAAAACATCATTCCATTCTACCATGTCATATTTTGTAACAGAAACATAATTATCAGAAATGAATACTTCTTTTACAAAAGAGAAATCAAAAATAGCGAGCGCTAAGGGAGATGATTTGCTGGCTTCATCAATATTTTTATATTCTACATCAGTTTTTGTTAAAGATTTATTGGTTCCAAATTTCATTACTGACGGATTTGGAGTAACTTCTGCATATACTTCAATCGCTTCTTTTGTAGCCGCATGATCTTCATTTACAACAACACCATTGTTGTTTAAATAAGTTTCAATTTGTTCTTTAACTTCTTCTTGAACGTCTACCCATTCTAAAATATCAAAACGTTGAATGGCAATAAAATTAGCAGTAATAAACACCTTTTTTACAAAGGGTAAGTAGAATAATTGTTGAGCTAAAGGCGAATTTTTTGCTTCATCAATATTTGAATACTCATAACTTCCACCATTAATTAAAATTTGATTGGTATTAAACTTTATAATCGTATTGTTTGTCGTTTCTTGAATTGAAATTTCTAGGTCTTGCATTGTGTTAATAATTGAATTGCAAAATTAAGGCAAAAAAGGCAAACAGTATTAGTTTTTAGGATGTTAAATAAAAATTCCGCTAGAAGATAAATTTTATCTGTTCAAGCGGAATTTAAAAGGTGAATTTTAAAGTTACAGATTTAAAGTAATTGAAGCAGTATAGATTTTGTTATCTATTTTTAACGCTGCTGGATTTACATCATAACCAGTATAAAAATTGTAAGAACTATTTTGATTGCTATTATTGTAAGAAAAATCTAATTTAAAACTACCAAAATTATAACCTGCTCCAAAGGAATGCCCCTTTAAATTGTTGGCCTCTGCAGCTAATTTGTTTGGATTTTGTTCAAATTTATAGCCTCCTCGAATACTAAATTTATCAATACGCCATTCTGTACCTATATTATATGAATATGTATTTCTTAATTGGTTTTGAAAAAATTGATTCTCTTTAGAGAAAACACCATTTGATAATTCAATATTTTTATAATTTTTATTGACATAATCAAAACTTAATAAACCGTTTTTACCAAAAATAAAAGCAGCACTTGCTGTTACTTTACTTGGTGTTTTTAATCTATAAGCAATTAATTGTAGATCGTTAAACTCTGAAAAAGAAGCTTCATTTTCTGGGAAAAAAGTGGTTTCTCCAATATCATAAGTGCTGTCTTGGTTGTAATTTGTGTCTTGTAAAATTTCTTGATACAAAGTAGGTGTTTGATAGGCTAAACCAAATCTAAAATTAGGATGTGCTTTGTAGATAAATCCAGCATTTGCAGAAAAACCTGTCCCAGTTGAAAAGTTTTCTTGATATAATTCTACATCGAGTATATTTCCATTAACATCACTATTTAGTTCTGTTAATACTGATTGTTGAGTGAAGTTTAAATCATACAAATTTAAGCCGACACCAATATATAGTTTTTTTAGATGAACAGCAGAAATAGCAAAGTTTAATTCAGTCAATTCTCCTCCGTAATTAGTGTTAAATAATTGACCGTCTGTAAAATTATAAATCAATGCTGGTGTATTATTATCTCTTGGATTTGAGTCAAATCTTGTAACAGCTTCATTCCCTTCAGCCGAAAAATTATTTGTAAAATCTTTTGTAATTCTATAATTGAAACCGATGGCAAACTTATCCCATTCTGTATCATGTAAATTGTTAAAAACTAGTACAGCTCCTGCATGAGAAAGATTTACAAACTCATTATTGTAGGTCAACGTTTTTCTATCATTAAAAGCGGCATCACCATAGGAGGCGTCTATCTTAGAATTTCTAGAGTTAAAAGTTCCAGAAAAAGAACTGCTATTAAAAACCGCAATACCAGCTGGATTAACATTAATCGCAGATACATCTCCACCCAATGCTCCGAAAGCTCCACTCATTGCCGTATAACGCGCAGAACCATTATTGTCATTTTGTGAAAAAAGGATTCCTAGGTCATGGTACTCTAAAGATTGAGTATAAGACGTAATTGTGGTCGCGAAAAAAATCGCTATTATTAAAAATTTTTGCATTCTTTTTAGATTTTAATTAATTTCTTCTTGAAGATGACGAACTTCGAGAGCTGCTTCTGTTTGTTGAACTCCTTGGAGAAGAACTTCTTGTTGATGAATAGCTACTGTTATATCTTGAAGGAGAAGTGTTTCTTCTTGACGAAGTGTTATAACTTGTATTTCTAGTTGAGGAATTGGTATTGCTTTTTCTTGTGTACACATTAGAGCTTGTATTTCTTCTTGAAGAACTATTTTTAGATTTAGTGTTGTTTCGGTTAGTAGAATTTGACCTTGGAGAAGAATTGGGTTTAGAAGATCTTCTTACAATAACAACTTCTCTATTTTTTTTAGTACTTGATTTATCCTCTAGGTTTGCACTACTTCTTCTGCTTCCAGAACTTCTTCTTGTCGAAGAATTTCTCGAATTTCGAGTTGAAGAAGAGCTTCTCGAACGCGAAGTACTTCTTCTAGTAGATGGAGAGGTTGTTGTATTATTATTTCTTCTTGAAGTTGTTGTAGATTTTACTTTTGAGGAAGCACTATTGCTTCTGCTTGTTGCAACTCTCTTATGAGCGTTTATGCTACTGCTAACAGTTCTCCTTCCATAATTGCTATTTCTGTAGTAGCGATTACGATACCTGTTGTTGTAGTTTCTGAAAGAGTTTGCATACCCATAATAGTAGGGTTGGTAAAAATACGGACTATAAAACCCCATATTCCAGGAATAATAATTCTGATATGGATTCCAATAGGGATTATAATTCCAGGCATAACCTTGATATCCCCAATTTCTGTAGCCCCAGGTGCCATAATATCCATTGCCATAAAAATTACTCCAATACGGATTGTTAATTAAATTTACTTCAACAACCACATCATTATTACTATTCTGCCCCCAAGGTTGATTCGGATTGTAGCTTAATGTTTCATCAATAGTTTCATCATCTATATAAATTGTATCTACAGAATTATAATCATCCACATTTGTAAAAACATCTTTGGTATCTATTTCTTCTAAACTATTTAGTTTTTTTAAAAAATAATTGGTTTCATAATCGTCATGTTGTTTTTCGTTAACGATTACTACTTTTTTGTTTGTACTAGTTGCTACTTCATCACCATAAATTCCGTCATTATTTGAGGTGTTTTGATAAACTCCACAAGAAACCAATATTGAATTAGTTATCAGTAATACGAATAGTTTATTTATATTTCTTTGTTTCATGTTGGATATATTTAGGAGAATTCGTTTTATTAATTAAATTTTGCAAAAAACTCTTTAAATTATAGTAGTTTTGTACTGTTGATGTTCAATAAATTTTAAATATTAACCAAACCTACACTTTAAAGGTAACAATATTTGTGCCAAACTTTTGATTATGAGTAAACATTTAACGAAAAGAGCTGACGATTATTCTAAATGGTATAATGAATTAGTAATAAAAGCTGATTTGGCTGAAAATTCAGCTGTTAGAGGTTGTATGGTGATCAAGCCATATGGTTATGCAATTTGGGAAAAAATGCAAGCAGAATTAGATAGAATGTTTAAAGAGACAGGCCATGAAAACGCTTATTTTCCGCTTTTTGTTCCAAAAAGTTTGTTTGAAGCAGAAGAAAAAAATGCAGAGGGTTTTGCAAAAGAATGTGCTGTTGTTACCCATTATCGCTTGCAAAATGACCCTGATAATTTTGGTAAATTAAGGGTAGATCCTGAAGCAAAATTAGAGGAGGAGTTAGTTGTAAGACCAACATCGGAAGCAATTATATGGAGTACTTATAAAGGTTGGATTCAATCTTACAGAGATTTACCATTGTTAATAAACCAGTGGGCAAATGTAGTTCGTTGGGAAATGCGTACCCGTCTCTTTTTGAGAACTGCAGAGTTTTTGTGGCAAGAAGGACATACAGCTCATGCAACAAAAAAAGAAGCTATTAATGAAGCAAAACAAATGCAAGATGTATATGCAGAGTTTGCAGAAAGCTTTATGGCAATGCCAGTGGTTAAAGGAGTTAAATCTGATAGCGAGCGTTTTGCAGGTGCAGAAGATACCTATACTATAGAGGCTTTAATGCAAGATGGAAAAGCTTTACAAGCAGGAACAAGTCATTTTTTAGGGCAAAATTTTGCCAAAGCTTTTGATGTAAAATTCACATCTAAAGAAGGGAAACAAGAACATGTTTGGGCTACTTCGTGGGGTGTTTCTACTCGTTTAATTGGTGGTTTAATCATGACGCATTCAGATGATTTTGGTTTAGTTCTACCTCCAAAATTAGCACCAATTCAAGTTGTGATTGTCCCAATTTATAAAGGAGAAGAACAACTAGAAGCTATTTCAGAAAAAGTAAAAATTATTGTAACAGGATTGCGAGCAAAAGGAATCTCTGTAAAGTTTGACGATAGAGATACCTATAGGCCAGGAGCAAAATTTGCAGAATATGAATTGAAAGGAGTTCCGGTAAGAATAGCAATTGGAAATCGAGACCTAGAGAATGGAACGCTAGAGGTTGCTAGAAGAGATACTTTGGAGAAGCAAACAATTGCTCAGGAAGACGCAGTTTCATTTATAGGGACTCTTTTAGAAGAAATTCAAGAGAACTTATATACAAAAGCTATGAACTACAGAAGAGAGCACACCACAGAAGTTGCTACTTTTGAAGAGTTTAAAAATACGATAACGAATAAAGGAGGTTTTGTTTCTGCTCATTGGGATGGTACAGAAGAGACCGAAGACAAGATAAAAGAATTAACAAAAGCAACAATAAGGTGTATCCCTAATGATGCTTTAGAGGAGATAGGAACCTGTGTTTTAACAGGAAAACCCTCTTTTAAAAGAGTACTTTTTGCAAAGGCGTATTAATTTCAAAAAAAAGCTATTTTTTTTTAAATAATTGTTGCAGAATTTAAAAAACCTTGTATATTTGCACCCGCAATTGAGAGACATTTAATTGTTATGGTCCGTTCGTCTAGGGGTTAGGACGCATGGTTTTCATCCATGTAACACGGGTTCGATTCCCGTACGGACTACAAAAGTTTTCATATAAAAACTAATACAATAAGAATTATGGCAAATCATAAGTCAGCATTAAAGAGAATCAGAAGTAACGAAGCAAAAAGGTTACGTAACAAATACCAGCATAAAACAACTCGTAATGCTGTTAGAGATTTACGATCTGTAGAAGATAAAAAAGATGCTGAAAGTAAATTAGGAAATGTTATTTCTATGCTAGATAAATTAGCAAAGAATAATATCATTCACAAAAACAAAGCTGCCAATTTAAAATCCAAATTAACAAAGCACGTAGCTGCATTGTAAATTCACAATACTACATCGTAAAAAAGCTCTGAATTTTAATTCAGAGCTTTTTTATTTTAAAACATTTTTTTATTTACCAAATAAATGTAATTCTGTAAATTCTTTATTGATAAGTAGAGACTGAGTCTTACCTAGGACTATTTCATCTAAAGATATTTCTACATTATCTATTTGTACAGAGCAAACTGTAAAAGGTAAATTGTGAAATACAATATTAAATTCATTGTATTCGGCATCAAAGACTCCTTCTTTGTGTTGTTGTATAATAATTTCTTTCTTTTTTCCTGTTAATTTGAATGTACGCAAGCTATACCTTCCTTTCTTGAAGTCATATCCATCATGTGCATCATCAAATAATTGAGATTTTTCTTTGCCTTCTTTGTAATAAACATCCAAAGTAATTTGATCTATTTTTTTCTCACCAACATATTGTTGAATAGGGTATTTTGGGACAATACCACCTTCTTTTATAAAGAATGGCATGCTATCAATATCAGCATCTACCCACATTTCTCTTCCTCCTTCGACAACTTCATCTGTCCAAAAATTATACCATTTGCCTCTTGGAATATACATTCTTCTTCCTTTGGCATTGGGTTCTAAAATAGGACAAACCAAAATTTTATCACCATAAACAAACTCATCACTTCTATAGTGAGTTCCAGTATCTTCTTGGTCGAATAAAACCAAGGATTTTAAAATTGGAGTTCCCTTAGTAATGTGGTTCCAAAATGCGGTATATAAGTAGGGAAGTAATTGGTATCTTATTTCGATAAACTTACGTACGATGTCTGTAATTTCTTTACCAAAAACCCATGGTTCTTGATCTCCATGATCACCTGAAGAGTGAACTCTACAAAAAGCATGAAAAATTCCTAATTGAATCCAACGTGCAAATAGTTCTCCTTGAGGTTGTTCTGCAAATCCACCAATATCACTCCCAGCGAAAGAAAAACCTGACATTGCCATTCTTTGTGCTTGGTTATTTGCAATCGATAAATGTTCCCATGTTGCTACATTATCACCCATCCAAGTAGAGGTATACCTTTGTGTACCAGAATATGCTGCTCTAGTAATTACAAAAGGACGTTTTGGATATGCATATTTTTTTAACCCATGATACGTAGCCCGTGCCATTTGCATTCCATAAATATTGTGTGCCTTTCTGTGTGAACAAGGATTGCCGTCATAATCATGACGAACATCATTTGGGAATGACTTATTAGGAACATCCATAACAGCAGGTTCATTCATGTCATTCCAAACTCCTTTTACTCCTATTTCCTCAATTAATTCTTGAAATAAACCTTCCCACCAGGTTCTTACTTCTGGTTTTGTAAAGTCTGGGAAGTAACATTCTCCGGGCCATACTTTACCCTTCATATAAGGGCCATCTGCACGTTTACAGAAATAATCTTTATCTAAAGCTTCTTTAAATACCGGATATTCTAAATCGATTTTAATTCCCGGATCAATTATAACGACAGTTTTAAAACCGTCATTTTCTAATTCCTTCACCATTCTTTTTGGATCAGGGAAATATTCTTTATCCCAAGTAAAACAACGGAAACCATCCATATAATCGATATCTAAGTAGATTGCATCACAAGGGATCTTTAAATCTCTAAATTTTTTTGTAACTTCTTTTACATTACTTTCTGGATAATAACTCCATTTACATTGATGAAATCCTAATGCCCATAATGGAGGTAAGTGTTGGGGTTTACCTGTTAAATCAGTATAGTTTATAACCACATCTTCCATTTTTGGCCCATAAATAAAGTAGTAGTTCATTTCACCACCTTGTGCCCAAAAACTTGTAATATTTCTTCTTTCATGAGCAAAATCGAAAAATGTTTTAAAAGAATTGTCAAAGAAAATACCATATGATTTTTCATCCTGAATTGCAGTATAAAAAGGGATTGCTTTGTAGATAGGATCTGTGTCTTTTCCAAAAGCATAGGAATCTGTTACCCAGTTTTCAAAGCGTTTACCTTTGATATTAACATCAACAGGTTTATCACCAAGGCCGTAATAGCTTTCAGATTTTTGACAAATCTTACTCATTTTTACAATGTCTCCCCCGTGTTCATAGCTTTCTTCCCAGTGAAAACCAATTTCATCTTGGTTGATAATTTTGAAATCTATGGCGTCATATATACTAACTTGCAAACTTTTTTTCTCAACTTTACAAATAAGTTTAGAAGTTGTAATTATATAATGTATCTCGTCTTCTGTAACATCCAAAAAATTATATCCTCTACTTGCGTATTTCGTAATTCCGTAAGAGAAATCATTTTCAAACTTACCAGTAGTAGTGTATCTAAATCTAATAACACTATCTCTAACAACTGTTAGCTGTAAGACAACATTGTTCTTTGTAGTAAAATATAATGTATCTACATCTTTTTTGTAGTTTACAATTTCCGACGGAAATAAATTACCTTTTTGTTCTAATTCTGTATTAACAATCATTGTTTACGTTGTTTATTTTAACTTGTAAAAAATCGTAAAAGTTCTTTCTAATTACTCATAAAGATAATTTTTACGACATTTTTTTTAGAATAGCTAACACTAAAATATTGCTTATTTATTTAAAAATAAGCAGAATATAAATTCTTTTAAGGCTTGCTGAAATTTTTCTTTAAAGTGATAAAAATCAGTTATTTTTTTGCGAAGTATAAAAAAATAAAGGCTTTTTTTTATCATTATATTAGACAAAAAAAGGAGTTGTCATTATTTGTACTTAAATGCAATCATACCTAGCGGAGGTAAATTTAATTCAATAGAATTTTTCCTTCCATTCCATTCAATTGAGGTAGAAGACGCCATTATATTATCATAGTTTCCTGTTCCATTATATTGAGGTTTATCACTATTAAAAATGGGTGTTAATATTCCTGATTTTGGCAAACCTATTCTGTAGTTTTCCCTTGGAATTTGAGTTAGATTTAGAACGACAACTATATGGTCTTTTTCATTTACACCTTTTCTGATATATGATATTACACTATTCTCATGATCTCCATGATCTATCCATTCAAATCCTTCTGCTGAAAATTGTTTTTGATGAAAAGCAGCTTCTGTTTTGTATATCGAATTTAAATCTTTTACCAAGTTTTGAATACCTTTATGAGTCTCAAAATTTAATAAAGTCCATTCCAAACTTCCATTGAAATCCCATTCACTTGTTTGTCCAAATTCACCACCTTGAAATAGTAATTTTGCACCAGGATGCGTATACATAAAACTATAAAGTAAGCGTAAGTTTCCAAATTTTTGCCATTCATCACCAGGCATTTTGTCTGCTAAAGCTTTTTTACCGTATACTACTTCATCATGAGATAGTGGTAGCATAAAGTTTTCTGTGAATGCATAATTCAAACTAAATGTTAAGCCATTTTGATGGTGTTTTCTGTAAACAGTCTCTTTCGCAAAATAAGCTAAAGTATCATGCATCCAACCCATCATCCATTTCATTCCAAAACCGAGTCCACCCTCATAAATAGGTTTAGACACTTTTGGGAAAGATGTAGATTCTTCTGCAATTGTTTGCACATCAGGAAATGCTTCATAGACAGCCGCATTCATTTCTTTGATAAATTTTATTGCATCTAAGTTTTCGCGTCCTCCCAACTCATTTGGTTCCCATTGCCCTTCTTCTCTAGAATAATCTAAGAATAGCATTGACGCGACAGCGTCAACCCTTATGCCGTCAGCATGGTATTGATCTAACCAAAAAAGGGCGTTGCTTATTAAAAATGCCTTTATTTCGTTTCTACCATAATTGAAAATTAAACTTTTCCAATCTTGGTGGTATCCTTTTCTTTTGTCTTGATGTTCGTATAGGTGCGAGCCGTCAAAAAAGCCCAAACCATGATCATCCGATGGAAAATGTGAAGGCACCCAATCTAGAATGACACCAATCCCTTTTTTATGAAATGCATCTACGAGGTATTTAAATTCTTCAGGGTAGCCAAAACGTGAAGTTGGTGCAAAGTAGCCAGTTAATTGGTAACCCCAACTTGGATCATAAGGGTATTCCATTATAGGCATAAATTCTACATGCGTAAAATTCATTTCTTCAACATAATCAACCAACTCGTTTGCTAATTCTTTGTAACTTAAAAAACGATTTTGATCCTTTTTTTTCTTCCAAGATCCCAAATGTACCTCATAAACAGAAAAAGGAGCATCTAGTGCATTCTTTTTCTTTCTATTTTTCATCCATTTTTTATCATTCCAAGCGAATTCATCTTCCCAAACTACAGAAGCAGTTTTCGGTGGATGCTCACATCGTCTTGCAAATGGGTCCGCTTTTTCAGTTTTTACATCGTTAATACTACTTTGTATTTGATACTTATAAATACTCCCTTTTCCAACATTGGGTATAAAACCTTCCCAAATACCGCTTTCGTCCCAACGAACATTTAGTGCATTTGCATCTTCTTGCCAAAAATTAAAATCTCCAACTACAGCTACTCTTTTAGCGCCTGGTGCCCACACAGAAAAGTAGGTGCCATTTTCGCCATCTAAGGTAGTTATATGAGCACCAAGTTTTTCATACAAACGATAGTGCTTTCCTGCTTTAAAAAGAGAGATGTCAAAATCTGTAAAGCGGCTATATACTTTTGTTTTAGACATGTATTTTACTTAGATAACAGTTCCTGTTGGTATAATAACTCCCTTTTTGATGACTACGATGCCATCTTTGATGGTATAATTTTTAGTTTCAGTATCCTTTAGGTGAGGACCTCCATTAATTTTAACATCATCACCAATTCTAACATTTTTATCAATGATACAATTATTAATTAGGCACCTATTACCAATACCTAAAAGATTTACTATCTTATTTTTTTCTATATTGTCTAAAGATTCATAATAATCATTACCCATCATATAGGTGTTTGTTAGTACTGAATCTTTTCCAATTCTAGCACGGATTCCTATCACACATCGTTCTATTTTCTGTGCCATTATTATACAGCCATCAGCAATTACAGCTTTATTAAGCAGGGTGCCAGAAATCTTAGAGGTGGGTAAAATTCTAGCTCTTGTGTAAACTCGATTTTCATCATATAAATTAAATTTTGGCACTTCATCCGTTAAACCTAAGTTGGCTTCGAAAAAAGAGTCTATGTTTCCGATGTCTGTCCAATAACCTTCATAAGGGTAACTAACTGTTTTATGATTTTGAATAGCTTGTGGTATGATTTCTTTTCCAAAATCAATAGTTTTCGGATTGTTCATTAAAGTTATTAGTAAGTCTCTATTAAAGATATAGATTCCCATAGAGGCTAGATAATTTCGATCTTCTTTCTTCATTTCATCACTGACATCAGAAGTCCAATTTGGTAATAAGCTCGCATCTGGTTTTTCAATAAAAGAGGTAATTGTATTTTGTGCGTCTGTTTTCAAAATTCCAAAAGAAGTGGCATCTTTTTTGTTTACAGGATAGGTAGCAATAGAAATAGCTGCATTACTTTCTTCATGCTTTTTTATCATGTCCTTAAAATCCATATTGTACAGTTGATCACCAGAAAGAATAAGAGCATACTTAAAGTCATTTTGTAGGAAATGGTGCATACTTTGTCTAACAGCATCTGCGGTTCCCTGAAACCACTTGTCGCTTTGCATCGTTTGTTCTGCTGCCAATACGTCTACAAAAGCTGCGCTAAAAAAACTAAAGTGATAGGTGTTTTTTATATGTTTATTTAAAGAAGCAGAATTGAACTGTGTCAATACATACATTCTTTTGATTCCTGAATTGATACAATTTGAAATTGGGATATCTACCAATCGATACTTTCCTGCAATAGGTACTGCGGGTTTCGATCTGTCTGCGGTAAGTGGGTATAGTCTAGAACCTTGACCACCCCCCAAGATAATAGAGAGTACGTTTTCATTAATCATAACTTATTGTTTTAAGGATTGGTATAAATTCACATATTCTTTGGCAGAATTATCCCAAGAATAATCGAATGTCATTATTTTTTTTGAATTTTTTTGAAACTTTTTTTTTTCACTATAAAATTCATTAGCTCTAGCAATTGCAGTCGTTACTTTTTCTACAGATACTCCTTCATGGCAAATGCCATAACCTTCGTTGCAGATGTCCACAACGGTGTCTTTTAATCCACCTATAGAATTTACAACAGGAACAGTTCCGTATCGCAATGCATAGAGTTGATTTAATCCGCAAGGTTCAACTCGAGAAGGCATTATTAAAAAGTCTGCACCTGCATAGAATATATGAGCCAAGGTTTCATCATAACCGATAAAAGAATTGTAATTTTTATTGTGATTTAGTTTTTTTAATGCTTGTTCTGTTTCTGATTGTCCTGTTCCTAAAAGAAGTATAGAAATATTATTTTCTTGTAATGATTTTTCAAAAATTTCAGGAAACAAATCAGCACCCTTTTCACCAACCAGTCTACCGACAAAACAGAATAAAGGTTTTTTTACATCGAGATTGAATTTGGTACATAGCCATTTCTTATTTTCTTTTTTACCTGAAATAACAGTGGCCTTTTTATAATTTTTAATTAGTTTACCGTCTGTTTCTGGGTTCCATACGTTCCAGTCAATTCCATTCAAGATTCCTTTGCATTTTTTATTTTCATGGGTTAGCAGCGCTTCTAATCCGTTGGCTTCTTTTTGAAGTTCTTCCATATAGCTTGGAGATACAGTTGTGACTCTCCAAGCACATTTTATGGCTGCAGCTAAAGGATTTATATTGCCATTCCAGTCTAATAAACCTATGTTTTTAAGCTCGAAACTTGGGAGTAGAGAAATCTTTTCATGAGAAAACCATCCTTGATATTGTGCATTGTGTATTGTTAAAACACTTGGTATATTTTTTAACTCATTGTATTTAAAACATTGACTCGTCATAAAGGGGATTAATCCTGTATGATGGTCATGGACGTGAAGTAGGTCTGGTTTTTTTTCAGAACTTAAAACCCAATCTAAAAGGGCAATTTGAAATGCCAAAAAACGTTCTGTATCTGCTTCAGTATAAATTTGTTTTTTGTATAGTAATTCTGGAATGTCAATACAAATTAAGTCAAAACCAAGTGTGCTATTCTTTAATTTTAATACTCTAAAATTAAAATAGGAGTCTCCAAGTTTAAGATTGCTTTTATAGATTTCATCAAATGATTTTTTTTCACTAAACGGGGTGTTGTAAAAAGGCATTATTACCTTACTATTAATCCCTGTTTTTTTTTGATAATTGGGAAGTGCGCCCACTACATCTGCAAGACCACCAACTTTCGCTACGGGGTAACATTCTGCGCTAATATGTAATATATTCATCCAATCAATTTTTTTTAAAAAAGTCATTTAAAATTACAAAAAAAACGTACAATTAAAAAATCATTTCAAATTTTTACAGAAACTATATTTACGAGTACAAAAGACAATTTTAAATTATTTTTTATGTTTTTTAACAAGCTAATTTTTGAGGATTTACTATTTTTTTTGTTTGTTGATTTCGTCCTGCAGTTGTCTTCTTAATTTTTGTTCTCTGACAAGAGATTTTTTTTGGTGGATTTCTAAAGCTTTTTCATTTTCTAATAATACACGCTGGGCTTCTTTAGTAATTGTCATGCTCTTTTTAAATTTAAATATAAAATAAACACTGGTTGAAATTAGAAAGATAATTAGAAGCCAAAGTAGAAGATTGTAGCTTGTTTTATTGAGTTGTACTCCCATAAAGGTCATGGAGTTTGCTTTTTGTATCACTTCTTTTAAGTTAAATTCAGCAGATACTAATTGTTCCTTTGTTTTTTTTAAGGTGCTATTTTTAGTGTGTAATCTGTTTTCTATCTCTAAAATGAGTCGTTTTGAATCTTTTAAAGAATCTAATACATTTGATTTTAGATTTAAATATTGCTCTTTAAGAATTACTATGTAATTCTTGTAATTGGTGGCTTTTTTATAAATCTTGTCAAACTGATTATCTATGCTATTTATTTCTTCTCTAAATTCTTGAGCACTAGCAATGTTGGCAGTATGAATTAATAGCAATAATAGTAAAACTCTCATAAGTTTTTTTTTGGATGTAAATTTATAAAAAAAACCCAAACAAAAAGTTTGGGTTTTTAAAATATAAGCAAGTATTATTATTTATTTTATTTTCTCAACAACTGCCTTAAAAGCGTCTGGGTTGTTCACCGCTAAGTCTGCTAAAACCTTACGGTTTAATTCGATATTATTCGCTTTTACTTTCCCCATAAACTGAGAGTAAGACATTCCGTGCAAACGTGCTGCAGCGTTGATACGTACAATCCATAAAGAACGAAAGTTTCTCTTATTGTTTTTACGGTCTCTATATGCATAAAGCATACCTTTTTCAACCGCATTTTTTGCTACTGTATAAACGTTTTTTCTACGTCCGAAGTAACCTTTTGCTGCCTTCAAGATTTTTTTTCTTCTTTTTCTTGAGGCTACTGAATTTACTGATCTTGGCATAATTTCAATGTTTTTTGTAGTTGGCGATTCAATTAAGAATACTTTTTAATTTTGGCCAAACTCCATGGTTAATAATTAAATTCCCTTGTTAAACTTATTTTAAGTTTAACTGTTGCTTAATGTTAGACTCATCAGACTTGTGTACTAAAGTATCGTGAGTTAACTTTAATTTACGTTTTTTAGACTTCTTTGTTAAGATGTGACTTTTAAACGCGTGCTTTCTTTTGATTTTTCCAGTACCAGTAACTTTAAATCGTTTTTTGGCGCTAGATTTGGTTTTCATTTTAGGCATCTCTCCTTCGTTTTTATCTTGCTTATAAGATTATTTAACTTTTTTTGGGGCAATAAACATAATCATACGTTTACCTTCTAATCTTGGTAATTGCTCCACTTTACCGTATTCTTCTAGCTCTTGCGCTAATTTTAATAATAATATTTGTCCTTGTTCTTTAAAAATGATAGAACGTCCTTTAAAAAATACAAATGCTTTTAGTTTGGCTCCGTCTTGTAAAAATTTAACAGCATGCTTCTTTTTAAATTCGTAGTCATGCTCATCTGTTTGAGGTCCAAAACGGATTTCTTTAATAGTCACTTTTGTTGCTTTTGACTTTAAGTTTTTTTCGCGCTTCTTCTGCTCATACAAGAATTTCTTGTAATCAATAATTTTACAAACAGGCGGTTTTGCTTTTGGTGAAATTTCCACCAAATCTAATTCCTGTTCTATGGCCAATTCTTTCGCTTTGTCTAAAGAATAAACGCCAATCTCTATATTGTCGCCTACTAGACGTACCTCGTCAACATATTTTATTTTCTCATTAATCCTATGTTGATCTTCTTTGATTACTCTTAACGGTCTTCTTGACCTACTTCTACGTATTGCTATGACTTGTAAATTTAAATTTAACTTATGTTTATTTTAATTTTTTAACTTCTATTAGAGATCTGTCTAATTTAATTAAAAAGTTTTAATGTTTTTCTTTCTTCTGTTTTGATTAAAGAAATAAATTCTTCAATAGTAAATGTACCGATATCTCCTTCACCATGTTTTCTTACAGAAACTGTGCCCTCTAATTCTTCTTTTTCACCAACAATCACCATAAACGGTATTTTGCTGACTTCGGCGTCTCTAATCTTTCTGCCTGTTTTCTCACTTCGGTTGTCTACCAAAGCGCGAATTTCGGAATTTTCTAACGATTCTAAAACTTTTTCTGAATATTTTTGATATTTATCACTGATTGGCAATAAGATAACCTGGTCTGGAGTTAGCCAAAGAGGGAAGTTTCCCCCTGTATGTTCTAGCAATACTGCAATAAACCGTTCCATAGAACCAAAAGGTGCTCTATGAATCATTACAGGTCTGTGTAATTGATTATCTGCTCCTTTATAGGTTAAATCAAAACGTTTTGGTAGATTATAATCAACTTGAATGGTTCCAAGCTGCCAACTTCTTCCTATTGCATCCTTCACCATGAAGTCTAATTTAGGACCATAAAAAGCAGCTTCACCTTCTTCAATTACAAAATCTAAGTTTTTATCTGTTGCTGCATTGATAATAGCATTTTCTGCAATTTCCCAAGTTTCAGAGTCTCCTATGTATTTGTCTGGGTTGTTTTTGTCTCTAATGGATACTTGAGCGGTAAAATCTTCAAAACCTAAAGAGCCAAAAACGTATAAAACCAAATCTATCACGTCTTTAAATTCCTGATCTAATTGTTCTGGGGTACAAAAAATATGAGCATCATCTTGAGTAAAACCCCTAACGCGAGTTAATCCGTGTAATTCTCCACTTTGTTCATATCTATATACTGTTCCAAATTCAGTGTAACGCTTTGGTAAATCTTTGTAGGAATGAGGCTTGAAATTATAGATTTCACAGTGATGTGGGCAATTCATTGGCTTGAGTAAAAACTCCTCGTCCATTTTAGGCGTTTTTATCGATTGAAAGCTGTCTTCTCCATATTTTTCATAATGACCAGAAGTAACATAGAGTTCTTTCTGACCAATATGTGGTGTCATCACCATTTCATAACCAGCCTTTTTTTGAGCCTTCTCTAAAAACTCTTGCAGTCGACCTCTTAAGGAAGCGCCTTTAGGTAACCATAAAGGCAATCCTGCGCCAACTCTTTGAGAGAAGGTAAATAATTCCAATTCTTTACCTAATTTTCTATGATCTCTTTTTTTTGCTTCTTCCAAAACCTCTAAATACTCACTAAGCATTTTTTGTTTTGGAAAAGAAATTCCATAGATACGAGTTAATTGGTTGTTCTTTTCATCACCACGCCAATATGCACCGGCAACATTCATTATTTTGATTGCCTTTATAATTCCCGTATTGGGTACATGTCCTCCTCTACATAAATCAGTAAAAGAACTGTGGTCACAAAAAGTAATGTCACCGTCAGTTAAGTTTTCAATTAACTCTACCTTATATGGGTTGTTTTCTTTTTTGTATAAAGACAATGCGTCAGCTTTAGATACTTCACGAATTTTAAATTCATGTTTTCCACGAGCAATTTCTAAAAACTTATTTTCAATATCTTTAAAATCCTTTTCAGAAATAATTTCCTCACCTAAATCAATATCATAATAAAATCCGTTTTCAATAGCTGGGCCAATTGTAAGCTTCGCATTAGGATGAAAAGTTAAAATAGCTTCTGCTAAAACATGAGCAGAAGAATGCCAAAAAGCTTTTTTTCCGCCTTTGTCATTAAATGTGTGTAAAACTAAAGAGCCATCTTTTGTTAAAGGAGTGTTGGTTTCAACTGTTGTTTCATTAAAGGTTGCTGATATAACGTTTCTAGCCAGTCCTTCACTGATGCTTTTAGCAACTTCAATAGGAGTACTATTTTTTGCAAACTCTTTAACACTTCCGTCAGGTAAAGTAATTTTAATCATTTAATGTATCATATTTAAGACTGCAAAGATATTGAAAACAATTTTTCACACAATATATATGTGTATTAAATTAGAATTAACATTGATGTTTCTTTCTTTTTGTTTGCTGACGATAAAGATTTAATATTATTACTAGGTGCCACAAGATCAATACTCCTTGTTTTCTTATTCTTAGATCAAACCACATGACCTTTGTTAAATCGATTTTATACTAATGAGTTCGTATTATTATTATTATTATTATTATTCACCAACAACTTCAGTCCAATTATAAATTTCTTCAGAAAACAATCTAGAGCAATATTATAACTTTCATTTACCATATATTATATAAGGTCTATTTATTGCATAATTTTTGTTGGTATTTTTTTTAAAGATTGATATTTTTAAAGATGTTAAAAAAGGTTGCATTGTTAAGTTGTTAAAAATGATTTAATTAAGAATT